>JADMIO011545303.1_pt1 | contig 97335 bp, 91 predicted proteins | sample 8958161 | NCBI WGS metagenome assembly JADMIO01 (sample SAMN16585339, study PRJNA669376) | soil metagenome | isolation source: Crop rotation soil | place: USA: Cullars Rotation, Alabama | collected 2011
CCGCGACTTCAAGTCACGTGAATTCCAAGCTTCGGATCCCACTGTGCTGGAAAGATATCCTCCGGACATGGATACGCTGGTCAATGGCGTGGAAATTGCCGGCGGTAAGAAGCTCCGCTTTCTGCGCCGCATCCCGGTGGATCCCATGACAGGGAACACGGATTGGGGCCTGCGCTCCATGCAGGATGATCCGCAGTCAGATTCATGGGGCGGCCAGAACGTTTTTGATGTTTACACAAAGTCGACAGGCGTCGCCTTAAACGGTACTAAATATAAGGATTGGTAACTCTATGGTCCGATCCAAAAAACACGGGCAGCGCGGATTCACTCTGATTGAGCTGATCATTGTGTGCGCCATGATCTCAATTTTGCTGGGAATCATGGTGCCGATTTACAGAATTCACGTGTTGCACGCCAATGAAGCGGTGCTGAAAGAAGACCTGTACCACATGCGCACCGCGATTGATCAATACACCCAGGACAAAGGCAAAGCGCCACAAACCCTGGAGGACATTGTGACGGGAGGCTACCTGCATGCCATCCCCAAAGATCCTTTTACTCACGCTGCGGACACATGGCAGACGGTGCAGGAAGACGTGCTTACCAGCATTGACCAGACAGAGCCGGGCATCAGCGACGTGAAAAGCGGATCAAGCCTGATTAGCTCTGAAGGCACGGCCTACAGCACCTGGTAGCTTTTCTAAGCGTCCTCGCTCTCGGCACCATTTAAGGCAGCATGTGCTTATCAGGCTGGCCGGCTCGAGCTAGTTGCGATACATGGCAAAGTTTTTAAGCGGCGGTCTCGCCTTCTTCAGGTTCGGCTTCGGCAATCGGATCAAGCTCCGCTTCCTTCTCTGATTCCCGCACCGCTTTCGGATCGACCTTGCGTTCGTGCCCTTCTTGTTCCTTGCGGCTAACTCCGGCACGTTCCGGCAAATCTTCACCCTGAGGACGATTGAAAGGCGTGGTGCCAATCTGGTCTGATGCCTCCCCCGACATCTGGCCTGAATTGTGCTTGCCCGCGCGGCCAACTTGTAACGCCTGATTGGAATTTTCATGGCCAAGTTGCTTGCTTAGATTTCTCATCTCAAATTCACCTTTCTCAATTCCACGATCGACGATATCTTCCCGAATTCTGCTGTCCAATGCAGTACCCCCTATCCTGGTGATTGGATGCCAGAAGCAGAGCTGAAGGCGAACGACAGAACGATTCAACCGCAATCAGCCCTATATTTGCTACCATCTTGCTATGCCGGTTGAAACTGAAATTCAGGCTACCCATCTTCCTCCGTTGAAAGCTCCACGCGGGACAGAACTCACATGCAAAGGCTGGCCGCAGGAAGCCGCCATGCGCATGCTCATGAACAACCTTGATGACGAGGTGGGCGAGCGTCCGCGCGATTTGGTGGTGTATGGCGGCACGGGCAAGGCAGCGCGCAACCAGCAATGCCTGGAGGCGATCCTTGCGTCGTTGAAATCGCTGGAAAGCGATGAGACTCTGCTGGTGCAGTCAGGCAAGCCGGTGGGAATTTTCAAGACGCACGACTACGCGCCGCGCGTCCTGATTGCCAACTCCAATCTGGTGGGCCACTGGTCAAACTGGGAAAAGTTCAATGAACTTGAGCGGGCCGGGCTGATGATGTATGGACAAATGACCGCCGGTTCGTGGATTTACATTGGCTCGCAGGGAATTGTTCAGGGGACGTTTGAGACGTTTGCTGCCGCGGCTGAGCAGCATTTTGGCGGCGAGCTGGCGGGCAAGCTGGTGGTAAGCGGCGGCATGGGCGGTATGGGCGGTGCCCAGCCATTGGCAGCAACCATGACTGGCGCGTGCTTCCTGGGAATCGATGTAGACGCTGATCGCATCAAGAAGCGCCTGAAGACAGGCTATTGCGACTTCATGGTCAACAATCTGGATGAAGCGCTTCGCATTCTGAAAAACGCTGTGCGCAAGAAAGAAGCGATTTCCGTTGGGCTGGTAGGGAACTGCGCGGACGTGATTCCTGAGCTGGCGGAGCGCGGCGTGCTGCCGGACATTCTTACGGACCAGACTTCTGCCCACGATCCGCTGAATGGCTACGTGCCGAATGGCATGACGCTGGAACAGGCGCTGGAACTGCGCAAGAGCGATCCTAAGGCATATCTGGAGAAGTCGCTCAGCGCAATGGCTCGCCACGTGGAAGGCATGCTGCGCTTGCAGAAGATGGGCAGCGTGACGTTTGATTATGGCAACAACATCCGCACGTTTGCTTTCCAGCAGGGCGTAAAGAACGCTTATGATTTTCCCGGCTTTGTGCCGGCGTATATCCGTCCGTTGTTTTGCGAGGGGCGCGGGCCGTTTCGCTGGGTGGCGCTCTCCGGCGATCCCGCCGATATTGCTGTCACGGACGATCTAGTGTTGGAGCTGTTTCCGCAGAACCGGATTCTCGATCGCTGGATTAAACTGGCGCGCAAGCGCATCAAGTTTCAGGGACTGCCTGCGCGCATTTGCTGGCTGGGCTATGGCGAGCGCGCACAATTCGGGCTGGCGATGAATGACCTGGTAAAGACAGGCAAGATCAAGGCGCCGATTGTGATTGGCCGCGACCATCTGGATTGCGGGTCGGTCGCCTCACCGTATCGGGAGACCGAAAGCATGAAAGATGGCAGTGATGCCGTGGCTGATTGGCCGCTGCTCAACGCGTTACTCAATACCGCCAGCGGCGCGAGCTGGGTTTCGATCCATAACGGCGGCGGTGTGGGCATCGGGTATTCTCTGCATGCTGGGCAAGTCACAGTCGCCGATGGAACGGAGATGATGGCAAAGCGAATCGAGCGCGTGCTAACGAACGATCCCGGAATTGGCGTCGCGCGGCATGTGGATGCCGGGTATGAAGAGGCTGAGCGTTTCGCGGAGAAGAGGGGCGTAAAGGTACCGACGCGTTCGGCACATCCCGAACGCTAGCGAGGGAACCCTTTAACCACAATGGACACAAAGAAACACCAAGGAATTGCCAAGATCGCAAATGACTTTACCGTGGATTGCCGCGGATGAACGCGGATCACGGGAGTTGCCAATCAGCTGGAGTTTACTTTGTGATCCTTGGTGTCTTCTGTGGTTAAGGGTTTGTTTTTCAATTGACGATTGTGGCAATTTGTTTTCTCCGTGTAATCTGAATCTTGCCCAAAATAGACAAATCTCCTTATCTCCTGCTGGCCAACATTGGCGAGCTTGTCACGCTTCGCGGCGCAAACGCGGCACGGCGGGGTTCTGCCCTCCGTGAGATTGGCGTCGTAGAAGATGCGGCGGTGCTTTGCGCTGGCGGAAAAATCGTCGCGGCGGGGCCGCAGGCCGCTGTGTTGGGCGATCCATGGCTCAAGGAGAACCGGCGCAAGGTGCAGGAGCTGGATTGTCAACGCAGAGTTGTCCTGCCCGGGCTGATCGATTGCCACACCCATCCGGTGTTTGCTGAGCCGAGATTGGTCGATTTTGAAAAGCGAATCGGGGGCGCAGGCTACGAAGAAATTGCTGCTGCGGGTGGCGGGATTCGATCGAGTGTCGCAGGAGTCCGATCATCGAGCCGGGACGCGTTGAGCAAGAAGGTGCTGATGGCGTTAAACGCCATGCTGGAGCAGGGAACGAGCGTGGTGGAGGCCAAGTCCGGCTATGGCTTGACAATGGAAGATGAGATCAAGTCGCTGGAGGCGATACGCGACGCGGCGCAGCAATGGCCCGGCGAAGTCGTCCCAACTTTGCTGGCTGCGCATGTGGTACCGCAGGAATATGCCGGCAAGGCCGATGAATATGTAAAGAAAGTCTGCGACGAGATGATTCCGCTGGTTGCCAAAAAGAAGCTGGCGAAATATGTGGACGTTTTTTGCGATCGGGGAGCGTTCACGCAGCAGCAGTCGGAACGGGTTCTTGCAGCAGCTCGCGAAAATGGCTTTGGGACGCGTGCGCACGTCTGTCAATTTACGTCGGCGAAACTCGGCCCACTCTTGCAGCACCAGCCCGCGTCATTTGATCACATGGATTGCGTGCAGCCGGGAGATATTTCATTACTCGCGCAGGGAGAGACGGTCGCAGTCCTGCTGCCGGGAGCAAATTATTTTCTGGGCCACAAAGAATTTCCCGATGCGCGGCGATTAATCGATGCCGGCGTACCGGTAGCGCTGGCCACGGACTACAATCCCGGCACTTCACCTACTCCAAGCATGCCATTTGTAATTTCACTGGCCTGCACACACATGAAAATGACACCGGCGGAGGCAATAGCGGCGTCGACGATCAATGCCGCGTGTGCGCTGAGATTGCAGGGAAGAAAAGGCAGCCTGGAGGCCGGGAAAGACGCGGACATGGCGGTCTTTGACGTGAAAGATTACAGGGAAATAGCTTATTGGTTTGCCTGGGACCGCTGTGTTGAAATGGTGGTAGCGGGGCAGGTGTGCTCTTAAACATCATTTTTCAGGGGCTAAAGCCCCGATTCTTAAGCGAGCCCAGCGGCCCGGCTAAAGCCCGGGCCCTGACACGAATCTATTTGTCGATGCGGCTAAGTTTCTTAGCGCTCCTCATCATTGCTTTCAGTTCACATCTGGCGGCCACCGTCCGGCAGAGTGAGCGATTGCCGCAAGGAACAACGGCTGCCTCGAATCCGCAGGCTTATCCAACTCCCACGCCGCAGGTCTCGCCATCACCGACTCCCGCGATCCTGGCCTCGCCTTCTCCGATCGCGAACGGCTCGATTCAAAAGACGTCTAACAGCGACGAGATCATTGTCACCGCCGTGGGCGACGTAATGCTGGGCACGACATTTCCTGACGAGTCCGCGCTTCCGCCGAATGATGGAGCAGACTTGCTCACAGAGGTCACGCCGTTCCTTAAGCGCGGCGACGTGGTGTACGGAAACCTTGAGGGGCCCATTGTTGATGGCGGCGATTCAGCAAAATGCCGTGGAAAGAAGATAGGGACGTGTTTTGCTTTTCGCGTGCCGACGCGTTATGGCAAATATCTGAAAGACGCGGGTTTCACCGCGATGGGGCTGGCCAACAATCATGCCATGGACTTTGGGCTGGACGGGCGCACCAGTTCACGGCAGGTGCTGGATGTAATGCAGATTGCGCACACCGGCGAAGTGGGCGACATTGCGCGCCTGACAGTAAAAGGCAGAAAGATTGCGATTATTGCGTTTGCCACTTATCCGGGAGCTTACAACTTTCTTGATCTGGATGAATCACTCCAAACCATTCGCGCGGCGAAAAACGAGTCCGATCTGGTGATTGTGGGTTTCCACGGCGGCGCTGAAGGCGCAACGCACCAGCACGTGCTGGAAGGCGACGAAACATTTCTGGGAGAAGACCGCGGCGACCTTCGTCGCTTTACGCACGCTGCCATCGATGCCGGAGCCGACCTCGTGCTGGGATCGGGGCCGCATGTTGTGCGCGCCATGGAGATTTACAAGGGGAAGCTGATCGCTTATTCGTTAGGGAATTTTGCTACCTATGGGCCATTCAATTTGAGTGCGGAAAATGGATTGTCGCTGGTGCTGGAAGCGCATCTAGGGCCCGATGGAACATTTCTTCGGGGGCAGGCTTATGCGGTGAAGCAGGAGAAGCCGGGCGGCCCAAAGCTGGATCCTGAGATGAAGATCCTGCCGGTGTTGCGATCGCTTTCCAATGCAGATTTTCCCCAGACGGCAATCGTAGTAGGTTCGCAGGGTGAGCTATGGCTACCGGGGACGGAAGTTCAGCCCTGTAGCAATGCCCCGGACCTGCTTGAACAACGGCTTGGCTCGAAGGTGTGTGGTATCTTGCCTTAATAGCCCTCATCAATATAAGGACTCATTTCAGGACCCATGAAATCCATCAATTTAGTAATGATTGCTTTTCTCAGTGGAACAGTTGCTATTGGTGTTGCGCAGCAAGACAGCCTGTCACCAGACTTGAAGGCGGCAGCGCTGAAGGACGCCGCATGCACGACTGCCGGCGATGCGAGCGGCCTCAATATAAGCCCCAGTGATCCAACGCTTGAGACACTGCCGATTCGCTCTGCCGGCCGCGATGTTGGGACAATCGTGGAGGTGCAGGGCGCATGCCACTGCCAAAATTCCAATTGCGACGCGCTGGTTTATCTCCGAAACGGAGAAGGATACAAGCTGGCATTGCATGAAAAATACGCCTCACTTCATCCGATGAAGATCGTCAAACAAGGCATGCCCTCGCTTACGGGCCAGTTTGAAATCAACACATCGAAGATGGAAACGACTGTGTATGACTGGGACGGCAAAGCCTATAAGCCAAGCCTTTGCGCCACCGTGTTTAAAGGAAAGAGAGTGCCATCAATAACGCGGCACCCGTGCAAGGCACTTTCACAATGAGTGAGATCGCGCCAGTTTTCTGGCGGATTGCCAACGCAGTTCATGAGGAAAAAATGAAATTATTGAAAACGTCTATCTGGATGATTTTTCTTTTTCTGCCGTTGTTGGCCGGCGCACAACGGCTGCCTTATGGGCTGAGTGCCAAGCACTATGACCTGACCCTTACGCCAGATTTGCAGAAAGCAGTCTTTAGCGGTGACGAGACGCTCGAAGTGGAAGTAAACAAGGCTGCCACCGAGTTCATACTGAACGCTGCTGAACTGGAATTTCAGGAAGCGACGATCACCCAGGACAACAAAGCGCAGACGGCGAAGTGGAATTTTGCCGCGGACAAAGAACAGGTCGCGCTCACAATTGCCGATCCGCTGGAGCCGGGGCCGGCGACTATCCACATAAAATACACGGGCATTTTGAATGACAAGCTGCGCGGGTTTTATTTGGCACGCACGAAAGAGCGGAACTACGCGACTACGCAATTTGAATCGACGGACGCGCGCCGCGCGTTTCCATCGCTGGACGAGCCGGCTTACAAGGCGACATTCGACATCACTTTGATTGCCAACAAAGGCGATACAGCGATTTCCAACAGCGCCATCGCTTCCGATACGCCCGGGCCGGGAGACGGCAAACACACAATCAAGTTTGCCACTACGCCAAAAATGTCAACCTATCTGGTGGCGATGGCAGTGGGCGATTTTGAATGCATTGAAGGCTCGGCCGATAACACTCCAATTCGAGTTTGCGGAACACCGGACAAGAAGTCGCTGAGTGAGGCCGCACTCCGCTATGCCACGGAGATCCTGAAGTTTTACAACCAGTATTATGGAATCCCGTATCCGTTTGGGAAGCTGGACATTCTGGGTGTGCCCGATTTTGAAGCGGGCGCCATGGAAAATACGGCGGCGATTTTTTATCGTGAGTCGCTGCTGTTTATCGACGATAAGAATTCTTCCGTAGAGTCGCACCAGGCCGTGTTTGAAGTGCTGGCGCATGAGATGGCGCACCAGTGGTTCGGCGATCTGGTGACGATGAAGTGGTGGGACAACCTCTGGCTGAATGAAGGTTTTGCCACATGGATGGCGCTCAAGCCATCGCAGGCGTTGCATCCAGAATGGAACGCAAACCTGGATGCGGTGCAGGCCACTGACACCGCGCTAACGCTGGATGCGCTGGTGAACACACATCCGATCCGCGCGAAGGCAGAAACGCCTGAGGAAATCAATGAACTCTTTGATCCTATTTCTTATGAAAAGGCGGGGGCGGTGCTGCGCATGGTGGAAGCGTATGTGAGCCCAGATGTTTTTCGTCGCGGCGTGAACGTGTACCTGCGCAGATTTCTCTATGGAAATGCCACGGCAGAAGATTTCTGGACTGCGTTGAGCGCGGCGTCAGGCCGCCCCGTAGACAAAATTATGCCGACATTTGTCGATCAGGCGGGCGAACCGCTGTTAACGGTGAGATCTGCGTGCCTGAACCCTCCCGCGCAGAAAGCGCCGCCGGTGCGCAAGGGAAAGCGGTCGCGGCGAGGGCCGATCAAGCCGAACCCGACCACGCAAGTCACGGTGTCACAGCAGCGTTTCTGGGCCTATCCTACGGACGCGCCCAAAAAGGACCAGATATGGATGGCGCCGCTGTGCGTGAAATCAGGCGCGGCTAAACCATTTTGCCAGATACTGAGCCAGAAAGAGCAAACACTGCCGCTTGCCGGATGTTCACCGTGGGTCTTTGTGAATGGAAGCGCGGCGGGCTACTATCGCACGCAATATGAGAAGGCTGATTTGCAGAAGCTGATCGCCGTTGCCGGAACCGAACTAACAACAGCGGAGCGCATTTCACTTTTGCGCGACCAGGCCGCGCTCGTTGGCTCAGGACAGGAAAGCATGGCAACTTATCTGGACCTGATTTCGGCCATGAATCAGGACGCGCAACGAGAGGTTGTGGAAAGCTACCTGCCGACCCTGGATTACGTGAACAACTATCTGCTCGCCGGAAGCGATGCAACATCGTTTCGCGCCTGGGTGCGCTCCAACTTTGAGCCCATGATGGCAAAGATTGGCTGGACGCCCGCTGCAAATGAAAGCGCCGACGTGCGTACTTTGCGCAGCAACCTAATTCATATTCTCGGAGTGATTGGGGAAGATCCGGAGACGATCCGGCAAGCCACTGCTCTGGCCCAGCAGTATCTGAAAGATCCAAATTCCGTGGACGCCAGCATCGCCAAGGACGTGCTGGGTGTGGCGGCACGCTTTGGCAATGAAGAATTGTTCCAGCAATATGTAAGCTCGATGGGACGCATGCATTCTCCAGAACAGTTTTATAACGTGGGCGGGGCGTTAGCTGAATTTCGCGATCCCAAGATCGTGGACAAGGTCCTGGCACTGGCTGTATCCGATGAAGTGCGCAACCAGGATGCCGCCGGTGTTATCGCCCGGGTACTGATCAACTCCGATAATCAGAAGACAGCCTGGGAATGGGTGAAGGCACACTGGCCCGCGGTAGAAAAGAAATTCACCATGTCCAGCGGTCCGGAGATTGTAGGTGCGACAAGAAGATTCTGCAGCGCGGAGATGAATGATGATGTCCAGCAGTTCTTCACCGAGCATAAAGTCCCATCTGCTGAGCGGGCGCTGAAGCAGTCACGCGAAGATATTGAGGGATGCGTGAAGCGTCGTCCACGGTTGCAAACCGAATTGGCGCAGTGGTTGCAGCAGCATGGAGGCGCAAGGAGCGGCGGGGGATTTGGTAATTGAGTAAGTTGGTAAATGGGTAATTGTTCTAGCGTGGTGTGAAATCGTAGCTGATATTCACATCGCCCCAATGTTCATCGCGTTTTCTTACCAGATCAGCACTGCAATGCGGGCATGAGATGCGCAACGCTGTGGGCGACGTCCAATGCAGCGTGATGCCGGCGCCGGCTGCATCAAGTTCCATTTCAAAGACTTCACCTTCCGTCGCGCTGCCTGAGAAAAATCCTCTTTCTACGTCATTCTTCGCCGGACGAAGATTTACATGAGTAAAGAACGGCGCTTCCGCACCGCACCGTCGTTCCATAATGGTGGCGGTCCATTGCTGAGACTGGTCCGTTGATTCCGCCACCACGCGATCAGAACAGTGCGGACGCGTGTGCAGGTAAACAACCGTGAGAACGGCAAACATCACCAGCATGATGCCGCCATAAACAAATGATCCGTAAACCATCTTGCGCGCGAAAGGGTCCATGAATCAGTGGACCGCCGCGTGGTTGATTCGCGACCTGATTTCGCGCCAGAGTTCGGTGCGTCCATCACCGGTTTTGGCGGAGTAAGGAAGCAGAGTGTCAAGGCCGTGATCGCGCGCGAGAGCGGCCAGCGCATTGCGAAGCTTGTTGCCGGAAAGCTTATCTGCCTTGGTGGCGACAACGAGAAAATCGCGCCCGACGCTGCGCAGGAAATCGATCAGATGGCGATCGGGCGCCTGCGCGGGAATGTTGGAGTCAATCAAAACCAGTGAGAGCGCAAGGCTTTCACGCTCCTGAAGGTATGGCTCAATAAACTTTGGCCACTCCGCAGAAATCTCTTTTGACAGCTTGGCATAACCGTAACCGGGCAGATCGACCATCAGGCTTTCAGGATGCGGCTGGTTGGGTTTGGCGTAAAGACCAAAAAAATTAATGGTGCGCGTGCGTCCGGGCGTGGAACTTACATGCGCCATTTTTTGGCCCAACAGGGAATTAATCAGACTGGACTTGCCGACGTTGGAGCGTCCAAGAAAAGCAAACTCCGGCGGACCTTCCGGCGGGAAAAATTTAGGATCGGCCGCGGAAGTAAGAAATTTGGCGATAACAGGTTTCATTCGGTTAACAAGCTAGTTTAGCGGATGCAGGATTTTGCCGCTGGTTTGTGCGAAGCTCGCAACAAAAAAGCAACATCTACCACGGAGGCGCGGAGACACGAAGAAAAGCCCAAAAGCAAAAGCCTTAATCGCAGCCCAAAAAGGGACGGCATCGAAAGCGTTTAAAGGTACAATCATTACCAATTTCCCAACAGCTTAAAGAGGACCTTGTGCCCGAAAACAATCGTTCTGCTGGGACCACGGCAATCGCAATTTTCCAGTTCATTGGCTCGGCCCTTTTGTTACTGATGGCTGTGTTCATGGCCTTCGCGATGTTCGTAGCGCCCACACCACCGGCAAACGACGCGCAACTTCCGCCCATGTTCTTCAAGACGGTCAGGGTGGTAGTCCCGCTGTTTTATGCGCTTCCGGCCATCTGGGGAATTGTTACCGCTGTTGGATTGTTGCAGTTAAAAAACTGGGCACGCATTTCCACTATCGTGATCTCGGTTCTTTTAATGGTGTTTGGCGCTTTTGGAATGCTTACGTCTTTGGTCTTCCTTCTCAAACCACCTCCAGGTAATGGTCTGGATCCTAAGATGTTTGCTGTGATCGGGGTGGTTGGGGCAACGTTTGCGGTGGCTCAAATCGGCATCGGAGTCTGGTGGATAATTTTCTGCAATCGCGCGGGCGTAAAAGCGCAATTCCTGCCGCAGGCATATCCGCTTCCATACTCGGGACAAGGCGCGACTCCTTACGCCATCGATATGCCTCACTCCGCAACGCCGCCTCCTCCGGGACCAACTACTTCCGCAGACCTCACTTCCACGGCACCTCCTGCTCCGCCGATTGTGGCTGTCACTCGCACGTCGCGTCCACTCAGCATTTCTATCATCGCATGGTTCATGCTGATGAGTTGCTTATTTGTTCCCGTCAGCCTTTTCGTACATCCACCGCTCGCCTTATTTCTCACCATATTGACCGGCTGGCAATCATCTGTGTTCATGCTGATTTCTGGCGCGCTGAATGTTTATGTTGGAATCGCCCTTTTAAAAATGAAACCAATTGGGCGGCTGATCGCGATTGGGTATTTCGCCTTCGGCGTCTTGAACGTTGCTGTTTTTTACTTTGCTCCGGGCAGGAGCGCACGTCTGCAAAAACTCTTGGATTTGCAGCAATCCATGTTTCCCTGGATGCGGCCTGCACAATCGAATCCATTCCAGAGTGACATGACGCCTTTTCTTTTTATCGGCGCCATCTGCGGCGTGGTCTTGTTCCTGGTATTGCTGTATTTCCTAATCGCGGCCAAGCCCGCATTTGATAAAGCAGCGCTTGAACGGGCGAGATGAGAGCTGAGTTCCTGTCTTTCTTCGACCTTGGCTGTTCAGCGTGTCTCAGTTTTTCCTTGGTCGGTTCTTGGGTTCCGATCACACACGATCCCCGCGGTTTGTTCCGTAGGCAAAAAAACGGCCCGTGTTGCCACGAGCCCAGCGGGGGGTAACGCTTTGCTTTAGTGCTTCAATCCGTAGACATCCAGTTCGCCTTGCGGCGAAACGGTGCTCAAGGTGTCATGCGCGGTGGCGATGAACACTTTTCCGTTGGCCACAATAGGTTCAGTGAATTTAATGCCGAAGCCTGGCGTGTCGCCGGAGTTTTGCGTGCTGGAGTAAAGCAGGTGAGTGATGTTGGCAGCGTCATAAGCGCGCAGGATCGCGGGCGCGGGCGTGGCCACCGGGTCTTGAATGGGATGTCCGTGGTCGAGCACCCAGACAATACCGTCCGATGTGCCGTTCGATGAGACAAAAGGGGTGGTGCCATAACTGAATGGGGAAATCTGTTCAGCGGTTGTGGCTCCGGGCGTAAGGTGTCCAGAGTTCAGGATGAATTGTTTGACGGGGCCAGGATCGTTGCCAACAAATAGTGATCCGTTGAACCAGGCAGCCGTGCCATAAAAACTGGTTGTGCCTTTATCGCCCGTCACAGTTTCACCTTTGTTGGTTACGCAGGTTTGTGAAGTTGCGCCGGGGCTAAAGAAAAGGGTCTGAGCAGCGCCCGCATCGTTCGCCTGCGTCTGGCCCATGTTTGTTGTGTTGATGAGGTACATTTTTCCTGCCTTGCCGCCTCCCACCAGTTGCGATTGTCCGGGCACCAGCATAATGCCGCCGGCGGAAACATCGAGGTCACGGCATTGAAGGAAAGACCAGTCAAACGGAGTGAAGTGGTCGTTGACGTGAAGCTGCGAGTCGACTTTCAGGATCGAATCTCCCCACTCAGGCCCGTCATCATAGAAGCCGTTTCCGGTGGAAACATAAACATTGCCTTGATCGTCAGCGGCAGGACCGCCGCCGCCCATCCAGACGCCGCCAGCGCCACCAAATTGTCCGTAGCCGTCTACGTTAGGACTCATGTTGAGCACCGCGATCTGGTTGAGCGACGCCGCGTCATACGAGAGCAGCCATCCCGTGGGACATGCGGAAAAACCGATGTACAAAGTGCCGCGCGAGAGCAACAGCGCTGCCCGCTGGAGACAGCCGTTGTTCAGCGTGATGGTTCCATTCACGGCTTCCGAGTTGGTTCCTGGAACGGACGCGTGGATTACCACCGGACTGCCTGCGCGTTCCTGCCCGGTCGTGATGTCGAGCGCATGTAGTCGAAAAGAGAAAACGCCCGTGGAAGACTTCTGTGCCGTCACCAGATACATTGTGTTGGATCCGGTATCGATCACCGGGGTTGATGTCAGGCCCTGGGCTGGTTTCGGATTGCCACCGGGCTGCGGGATGTCACCGGGTTGCAGCAGCGAGGTCTTCCACAATGGGCTGCCGTCGCCGAAATTGTCGGCGTCAAAGGCATAGACGCTGGCCATTTCCGTGGCCACAAAAACCACATTATGGCTGGAGCCGTTGATCCGCAGGTTTGATATGTAGAGCGGTTGCGCGTAGGAATAACCATCCACCGCGTAAGAAAATAGTTTGCCAAAACCTGCCGCATTCACATTGGCAGGCGTGAGCTGCGTTTCATTGCTGTTCAGACCGGACCGGCCATTGTCCGCGTGCCAAGTAGGAATGTTGACGGAGTTTGGTGCTGGCGGAGTTGGAGTTGGCGTTGGAGACGGGCCGCTGTTGGGGACCGGTGACGGTGACGGCGAAGGCGTTGGCGATATGGTATTCGCGCTCACGCCTCCGCAACCGGCAAGAGCAAGCACGGCCGCTGCAGCGGCAATGGTAATCGCAGCGCTTCGGCGATGAAGCAATGCGGTGGAGACAAGACGAAATGTGAATCGAAAAGTGGTGGCAACGGGCAATTTCATGGAAGTGGCTACCTCGGCAAACGATGGTCCGTGGGGAACAGACGAATCCTTCGCTTCGTATTGCGCTCACTCCAGGGGAAAACTTTCAGGGGCGCTGTTGTTTTGAAAGATGCAGCAGCTCTGGCCAGAGATGCTGCTGCTAAGCAAGGTAAGTAAGAATTTATCCGTTGAGATTTATAAGAAAGCCACTGAACTTAAATTGCGCTACCTCCGTGCCCCGCCCCATTTGACCCCTATCGCAACGTCTCTTAAACTGATTGTTTGGGGTACGTGCTGGAAATCCCCATTTTTTCCGTGTTTTTCATCAGCAACACCAGCGGCACTGGACAAGGAAATCAATTGGATAACGCAGCCGAACGCAACGCACTCGACAATCCTGAGAACCCCACCTCCGGGCAACAGCCGGAAGAGGGCCAAACCACTGAAGCGCAGGCACTTGAAGGTCAGCACGACCATGCCCACGATCATGGGGAGCCGGGGCAAACCCATCCTTCAGGCCCTCCGCCGATGGATCCCGCCTGCAAGCGCGAAATCGAGGTAGAAATCCCCGCCGACGTGGTAGCCAGGCACCAGGAAACGCTGGTGCAGCAGTATTCAAAGCAGGCCCGGATACCGGGCTTCCGCAAGGGCAAGGTCCCGGCCAGCATGGTGCGGAATCGCTTTTCCAGCGAGATTACCAGTGACGTGGTGGAGCATCTGGTGCCTCAATATTTCCGTGAAGCCGTTGTCAAGGGCGGATACCGGCCTGTCTCACAACCGCATATATATGGACTGGAATTTACGCCGGGCGAGCCCATCAAGTTCAAGGCTGCGTTTGAAGTGTTGCCGGAATTCGATCTGGGCGATTACAAAGCCATTAAAGTTGAAAAGCCGGACGTGACGGTCACAGACGAGCAGGTGGATCACGAGTTGAAACTGCTGCAGGAAAAGCAGGCGAGTTTCGATCCCGTCGACGAAGAGCGCGGCGCGGAAAAAGGTGAGTTTGTTCAGGTGTCGTTTGAGGCGCGCCCCAAAAACCTCGCCGACGATGAACCGGAAGCTGAAGGCGCTGACGCTGAAGCCGCCGGCGCGGAAGGAAAAGACGTTGCCGCTGAAAATCCAGAGCAGAAAGATGCTCAACCCGTCCAGATGGAAGAGGTTCTGGTCGAAATTGGTGGGGCCAATACGATCCCGGAATTTACCAAGAATCTGGAAGGCGCCAAGGCGGGTGAAGAGCGCAGCTTTGAAGTCTCATATCCAGAAGATTTTTATGACAAGCGTTTGGCCGGCATGGTGTTTGATTACAAAGTAAAGGTCAACGCCATCAAGAAAAAGACGCTGCCGGAACTGAATGACGATTTTGCCAAAGAGCTCAGTCCCGATTTCCAGAACATTGGCGACTTGAAACAGCGCTTCCGGGAAAATATGGAAGCCGAGCTGAAGCACAAAACCGAGCATGAAGCCAAGGACAAGCTGATTGAACAGCTAGTGGCCAGCCATGATTTTGCAGTGCCGCGGTCCATGGTGGAGCACCAGATTGATCTTCGTCTGGAGCGCGGGCTGAGGGCGCTGGCGGCGCAGGGCATGAAGACGGAAGATATGCGTCGCATGGACTTTGGCCGGTTGCGCGCCGGTCAGGAAGAATTCGCAACCAAGGAAGTAAAGTCGAGCGTTCTGCTGGCAAAAATCGCCATCAAAGAAAATATCCAGGTGAGCAATGAGGAACTGGAGCGCGAAATTGAAGCCATGGCAGCGCAGATGCAACAGCCGGTTGAGGAAGTGAAAAAGCGTCTCACGGAAGACAATGCCGTGGAGCGTTTACGCGACCGCATGCGAAGCGAAAAAGCGTTAAACTTGCTGTACTCGAACTCAAATTAGTAATCAAAAAATAGTTTTCGCTGGGCAAGCCCAGCTTTGCGACGGAAGGATAAAGCGATTTTATGGCACTTGTACCGATGGTAGTAGAGCAGACCAGCCGCGGAGAACGCGCTTATGACATCTATTCGCGGTTGCTGCGCGACAACATCATTTTTATTGGCACGCCGATCGATGACACAATCGCCAACCTGGTCATCGCTCAACTGCTGTTTCTTGAGGCAGAAGATCCGGAAAAGGACATTCAGCTTTACATCAATTCACCGGGCGGATCGATTACCGCGGGCATGGCAATTTATGACACCATGCAATTTGTGCGTCCGGACGTGATGACGATTTGCTGCGGCCAGGCGGCCAGCATGGCGGCCTTGTTACTTTGCGCTGGTGCCGCAGGTAAGCGTTTTGCCCTACCCACTTCTAGGATTCTTATTCATCAACCCTTGATGTCTGGCCTTAGCGGCCAAGCCACGGATATTGATATACATGCTAGAGAGATTCTGCGCATGCGCGAAATCACCAGCCAGCTGATTGCCAAGCACTCCGGACAAAAGCTGGAAAAGGTGGAAAAAGACGTTGAGCGTGACTTTATAATGAATGCACAACAGTCTAAAGAGTACGGAATCATCGACGACATTATTTATAAGCATAAGTAATGTAAAAGTAGTGAGGTCAGATGGGCCACTGGCCAGATACAAGGCCCGACTGAACCAAGGAGCAAGATTGTGAAGCCGAGGACGCCCGAAGAAACTCTTCGTTGCTCGTTCTGTCATAAATCGCAGGACGCCGTTGCCAAGCTCATCTCATCCCCCAGCGACTATCCCCGGGCTTACATCTGCGATGAGTGCGTTGCCGTCTGTAACTCCATTCTGGAAGACGACCGCACGGAATCGCATGCCGCTTCCGCTCCCAACCATCTGCCCAAGCCGCAGGAAGTCAAGACCTTCCTCGACGAATACGTCATCGGGCAGGAGCAGACCAAGAAAAAGCTTTCCGTCGCGGTCTATAACCACTACAAGCGGATCCACATGAACCGCGCCAAGACCGGTGAAGTGGAGCTGACAAAATCCAACATCATGCTGATTGGCCCCACCGGCACCGGAAAAACCCTGCTGGCCCAGACCTTGGCCCGCATGCTCGATGTGCCCTTTGCCATTGTTGACGCCACCACGCTCACTGAAGCCGGCTATGTGGGTGAGGACGTGGAAAACATCGTGCTCAAGCTGTTGCAGGCCGCTGATGGCGACGTAGGCCGCGCGCAGACGGGCATCATCTATATCGACGAAATCGATAAGATCGGGCGCAAGGACGAAAATCCCTCCATTACCCGCGACGTAAGCGGTGAAGGCGTGCAGCAGGCGCTCCTGAAGATTCTTGAAGGCACTGTGGCCAATGTTCCTCCGCAGGGCGGGCGCAAGCATCCGCACCAGGAATTTACGCCCGTCGATACCACCAATATTCTCTTCATCTGCGGCGGCGCATTTGTTGGACTGGAAAAGATCGTGGCCCGGCGCATCGGCAAAAAGTCCATGGGCTTCCGCACCAGTGAGCAGAAAGAAAAAGAGTTTACTGAAGCCAGCAAGCGTGACACTGAGTTGCTGCAAAAAGCCGAGCCACAGGACCTGGTTCGCTTCGGTCTGATACCTGAATTCGTCGGCCGCCTGCCTGTTGTGGGCATTCTCAACGATCTTGACGAAGCCGCGCTGATTGAAATCCTTACCCGCCCGCGCAACGCCATCGTAAAGCAATACCAGCGCATGTTTGAGTTTGAGAACGTGAAGCTGCGCTTCTCAGATGGATCGCTGGCGGCAATCGCGCGTGAAGCCATGGCGCGCAAAGTTGGCGCTCGCGGCCTGCGCATGATCCTGGAAGAGTTGATGCTTGACCTGATGTACCACCTGCCCAGCCAGAAACGTGTGAAGGAATTTGAAGTCACCAAAGAGATGGTGGAGCGCCGCGATGTGTCTCTGCCAGCCGTAGAAAAAGCGAGCTAGTTCAGAGCGGTCAGCCTTCAGCAGTCAGCGTTCAGTAAAAACAACAACCGCCTGCCGCAAGGCAGGCGGTCTTGTTTTGGAAGAACGGTGGTTAGTTGTTAGTAATTGGTATTTAGCAGATTCCAACCATCTATCTTCTGCCGTTTTCTTCTTCTTGGCAGGCCCTTTTTTCTTTTGCAATGGCCGGTCGTTCCCGCTGTTCGCTCGACCATTCGAATTTTTTGCTTTCAAGGCACTCGTTTTACCCTGGCGCTCAACCTGGAACATCACTATCACGCCATGACCTGTGTCCGTGGATAAGGGCTTGAAATGGACGTCAACCAAGCCGTTAAAGCGGTTGGTGAGCTGGAAAGTTTTGATCTGCGACTTCTTGCCGAAGTGAATAACGGTGCGATGCCGCCGCAACATTGCCTGCCGGGCCTTGGTATTTAGTGGGCGCCAAGGGCGCTTCGTGGCACCGAGAAAGAACTTATGGTTGTTGAAAAGATTCACCCCCCCCCACAATTCGTCGTTTTACCGGCTTATGGAGGACCAAAACCTGGCATTACATGCGTCCGTCGATAAAACATTAAAAAGGGCGCGCGAACAGGTGGCGTTTTCCCGGAAAACTGTTTCCCAATCGCGTGCATTGATGGTCAAAATCGAACAAACGCTGCAAGACCTGGCAAAAGGGAAGGATTGACCGTAAACCCAATTTGTCCGCATATTGTGTGCTGATTCCATGGCGCAAGGAAAGGCGCTTAGACTCCGCATCCTAAGTATCTTCTAATTTACGACAGTTCTTGACTTGGTGTGCCCGATCGCTCGTGCCTTGTGGTTGAAGCGGTTTTAATACGCTGCAAGCTGCACTCGTCAATAAAGAGCTTTCAAGTATTAGGCAAAAGAAAACGGCCATTCGGGGCCTAAGGAAATGACCGCTCTGTTTCGGATCGAGCTGCTTAGGAAAAGGCCAAGCACGTATCCGTCGAGTCTGTATGTCATTTTTTATGCCAGAAAGCGTAAGATAAAAGCGTCAAGATACGCCGGAGCGCCATGTATCACGGTACGCCGAAATACGCCAACAAACGCCGCATCACCTCTGCGGCATCTAAACTCCCCATGGATGACAAAATGGCCGTGAATGCGGAGATGCTGAATTCCTGGAAAGAAGTGGCTGTTTACCTGGGACGTGGCGTCAGAACGGTGCAGCGCTGGGAGATAGACCTGGGCCTGCCGGTACGACGGCCAAGAGGAAAGCCGCGCAGCGCAGTGATCGCGCTGAAAACGGAATTAGATAGCTGGCTTACCGGATCTACTATCCTCGCAAGAGATCGTCAAAAAACCCGTTAAAATATCACCGCGAACACTGAGCTTGCACAGTAATACTGAATCACTGATGAGCAAGACCAGGCGGCTTCTGGATCGCTCCGTTGATCTCTGCACACAATCGCAAAGTTTATGTGAACGGTTGAATCGAAAGCTAACCATCACCGCCCGCCTTGCGAGGAAAAAGTCGACCCCCTCCAGTAGCAATGCAGTCCTCAAAAACGCGGACAACAAATTTTTATGCGCGGTCCGCCGAGCTTCCCAATTAGAACATTTCCTGAGTTGTTACACACGTCGCGGTTAGCGATCATTCAGCGCCGCGCCGCGTTATCCTGAGGCAAGCCACGCGAATTGCGAAATGAGGTGGTTACTGACACATTCATACGGGCCCGAGATTTTTGGGCGCCTGCGTCATGGATGCCTGCCCATTCACAACGCAGGAACCCTTTGGACAAGGGGGAACACTTAAGAGTCTAGAAGGCCGGTTGAACTTTCCCAAGAGCCGACTTACGCCAAACGCAGATATTTCCTGCAGAAGCGCGTCGCCAAGCGCTGCTGGCGCATCTTGGGGCGATGGGAGCCAAGACTATTTCTCTTATGATCAAAGCGAAACTCCCTGCCAGGGAGACTAGTGGCAAATAAACGGGCTAAACATGAAAACAGGGTCAGGACATGGCGCGTCTGGATTGCACCTCAACATAGCCTGAAGGGCCCTGGGTGAACGCGCGTGGGAACATCGCCGCGGAGCCTTACCCACCGCGAGCCGATACTTGGAGTTGGCCGATATTGCTTTGGGACCCAGGAAAACTGTTCCTCATCAACACAAAACACAATCCGCAACACACCAGAGCAAATCCAAAACCGAGCCATATTTGCCGTGATTTTGCGGTGCTCTGCTGCCATAAATCGCTACCGGTCATCCGGCGCTGGGTGAGATGTCTATGAAAATCCTTTTGGCGACGAAAAAGTTTTTTGGCGACAAGAAAATGAAAAACGCTCTCCAGAATCACGGCGCTGGATCAACCATTTTGAATTTTTAATCCGCGTCATTCGTCGGGAGATTTTTGTTTTTGAACCTGGCGTCCGGAACTGACAAATGTCTTGTGATTCAATCCCACTACATCAAAAAGCGATGGTTTTTTCTGCAGCCAGCCGCTTTTTGTTCAGGGCGAATTTCTTAGAAATTTTAATGTTATTTTAAGTTAAGTTTTGGCTTGATTTGCTCCAGCACATGCTATTCTCTTCACGATTTTCCAAGGCAAGAGGCATCATCTCTCCGGGCTCCGCTGCTGCAAAAAGTTTTTGAAGTGCATTGGTGTTGTACGTCGGCCAGCGCATGATCGGCGTGGCGGCAGGCAACATCAGGGGACCAGAGAAAGATTCATTCCTTCCGGGCTCAAAATCCCTACAACAAGTTCATGCCGGGCTTCCGTTCGGGCCAGGCAGGAAGCGTGGTCCTTCATGATCGTGTTGAAGAACTGCGTGTTGTTCGTCTCATCTGAGACATTCGGGAGAACAAATAAGAACATGAACACCCTGAAGAACTCTACCACCACTCTCCTGTCAACCGGCAGGAGTACTCGTTCAAAATCAATCACCCTGTTTGTCACGGCTTTGGTGTTTGCCATGCTGGCTGGTTCAGTGGCCGCGCATGCGCAGACAGCTACGCTTGTGGTAACCCCGTTGAATGCCGGCCGGTTCTATGGCGATCCGAACCCGGATTTCAGCGGAACCATTAGCGGCCTGAAGAGCGGTGACAACATCACGGTAATTTACACAACGGTTGCCAATCCTGGCAGCGCGGTAGGCGATTACTCAATTGTTGCTACCCTAGTGGATCCAGACAACAAGCTGAGCGGCTACAACGTGGTCATCAACACAGGCACACTCACGGTTACACCAGCGCCGCTGAGCATTGTTGCTGATGACACCTCGCGCCCCGCAGGCCAGGCCAACCCCACCTTCACCGGAACGATCACAGGGATCAAGAACGGTGATGCAATTAGCGCAACCCACGACAGCCAGGCAACAGCCAGCAGCGCAGCCGGAACATATGACATTGTTCCCACTCTGACTGATGCATCCGGCAAGATCAGCAATTATGCAGTGACAATTTCTAACGGTACGCTCACCGTTACACCCTAATTTTCGCACCACGACGGTAAACAGAACACTTGAAGGCTGGCAATCCAGGAGATTCGCCAGCCCGTTTTCTTGTCGGTTGCAATTCAAGTTGTTTTGGGTACAGACTTAATTTGCAGCCGCACGGTCCTGAAATTGAAGCACAAAATGTGCACGGCGGTTCTGCTGCCAGCAAGCCTCATTTTCCGCCGCCGAGCAGAACGGCTTTTCTTTGCCCAAACTGATGATCTTGATGCGATCGGCGCCGATTCCTCCCTGCAGCAGAGCGGCTTTTACCTGTTCCGCGCGGCTTTCACCAAGGCTCATGTTGTATTCGTCCGAGCCTCTTTCATCGCAATGGCCCTCAATCACTATTTTCAACGCCGTATGCTTCGCCAGAAAATCCAGGTTGGTGGATAGCACTGAATTCTCATTGGCATTGATTTCTGCCTTGTCATAATTGAAGAAAATGTCTTTGATGTTCTTTGCGAACAACTCCTCATCTGTGGGTGGTACCACTTTGGCCACGGGCGCATGGACGCTCACGCTGGCACTTGCTTCAGCCGTGCCGGCGCTGCTTTTTGCGGACAGGTGATAGGTGGTGGTTTCGTTCGGCGTAATCGTCCGCGAGCCAGTGGAATCTACCGGGCCGATTCCATCAATGGTGACGGTGGCGGCATTCTGGGTGTTCCAAGTCAATTGTGCCGATTGTCCGCGTTCAACTGTTGCCGGACTTACCGACAGCTTGGCCACCGGCCGTTCGACTTGCGGAGGCGGGGTCTGCGGAGCTTTTGCAGCGGTAACATTGTGGCGGCAACCACTCAGGACCAGAGTGAAAACTGCCGCGAGTATGATGGATTGAGTTAAGTTCCTCATGTTATCTCCCCTAAAACATATTTATGATCGGCAAGCGCCTGTGGGGAGGAACGTCCGAAGAAGTCATTCCTCCGCAAAAGACAGGCGACTCCCAGCTAAGTCAAGAAAACAATTCATTGCAATTTAGAAAATCAACTCGTAATATCGCAACACGATATTATGTAACGAGCAGCTTACTACCGGCAGTTCAGGCCGTCAATGAAATTCGGGAGCTCTGCTTTCTCCGAAGGGCTGGGCCATTTGCCTTAGAAAAGAGCTCCGGAAGTTCATGGCAGATATGTGGTGGAAGGGAAGGAAGGATGTCCAATCGGGACCTAATTCCCAAGAAAAAGCGACAAAAACTCAGCCAGGTCGAGTTCAAGGCGCTGGCCGAGTTTCGCTACCAAATTCGGAGATACCTCCGCTATATGGAAGAGAAAGCGCGCGCACGCGGATATCATCCGCAGCAATATCAGCTGCTGCTTGCGATTGAGGGCTTGCCGGAAGGAAAGAGGCCCACGATCAAGACGCTGGCCGAGCGCATGCAGTTGAACCACAACACCATGGTGGAGCTGGTGGACCGCTGCGAAGAAGGCGGCTTGCTGCGCCGGGTCAGGGAAGATAGAGACCGGCGACTGGTGATCCTGGCTCCCACGCCGACGGGAAAGAGCGTGATGGAAGAGCAAGCCAGCGCTTCCCAAGCCGAATTGCAGGAGATTGGGCCGGTCCTTTTTACGTCACTCAAGCGTCTGATGGGAGCGCCCGCAAACTTGTCCTAAGCACCCGGGAAAGTCTGGGAGGTTACTCTGTTGCTGGAAACAATGCGCGCTGTTTTGATTACAGCGCGCTGTCTGTTTGCGTCTCTACTGTTGCCGCAATGCGGGCATTGGCAAAGGAATGTTATAGGTCTTTGCCCCTACGCCGACTCCTCCCTGGCAGGTATTGGGTGGCGTGGTGCAGATGTTCCGGGTGGACGGACACTCCGCCGCCCAGAACATGTAGCCCAACATGCCCGAGGATGTGCCGGCGCCATTCGGCGCAACTGTTTGTACGTAGCTTCCGGTTGAATCTTCCAGCGACGAACTGAAATTTGTGCATTCGGGAATGGCATTGTGTCCGCTGGTGATGAACAGGCTGCCGGTAAACTTAGCCGGCGCCAGCGGCAAGATGGGCGGAGCGAAATTCGATTTGCCGTCGACGTGCTCCTGCCAGTTGCCTTCTGCAGAGGATGCGTTGGTCGGTTGCTTGCTTGGCACCAGAGCGTTGGCGTAATCGAGCACCGGGTTGGTCGTGGTCAGCCATGTGCTGGTGGCCATGCGGTCCAGGTCGATCAGGAAGCGGTCACCAGCAGCTACGTCTATAGTCAAACGCGCCGCAGGATTTGCTCCGGTTGCATCGTAAGGCAACTGCGAGCGATAGGCATTGATGAAAGACTGCATTCCCGCGAGGTTGGGACTTGTGTTCTCTTCGTAATCGATCTCAATGCCTACGCCCAGGCTTTTGGCTACCGCAGCTGCGTTTAGTCCCAACTGCGTTGGATTGGTAGAGAGCGCAGTGTCCCAGTTACTCACAAAAGTGATGCCGCCAATGGACAACATGACGCGTATGTTGTGGCTGGTAAAGTAGCTCACGATCTGCGAGTTCATGCCGATCGGCACGCCGTTGACGGTTTGCGCGTCATTGGTGTGGTTGAGTAGCTTGAGCGGGTCGACGAACGAGAGTACGACAAGGTTAACGGAAGGCACGCCGTCGCCGCGGTCGATCATCCAATGGTTCTTGGTATCAAAATCAGTCATGTTGCGGACGGTGCCCCATGTGCAGGCATCGTTGCCGCAATGCCATGCGCCATAAATCTGGATTGGCGTGGCGAATGCAGCGGTGCTGATGAGAAGAAACGCCAACAAGAGCGAAGATCGTTTGTTTGTGAGAGGCAATGCAGATTTCATGAGCGGAAACTCCTTTCGTGCAGAGCGGTGACTGGCTTTTCACTTCCAATAGAGAAGATTGGCCAGGATGGAGAAATTACCGAGGCAGGCATTTCCTGCCTTATTGAATCGATTTAATATAGCTATCCGCCGCTTGGCGTGTCAAAGTTGGCACGCAGAAAAGTGGATTCGCGATTCCCAAATCGGGAAGAAGAGGGAGCAGGAGCGAGTTAGATTTGTTATTGCTCCTCGTCACGCTCGAGCCACAAACTCTCGCGTTTCCGTAGACACCTTGACCTTCTCACCCTGTTTTATAAAAAGAGGCACGCGGATTTCCAGCCCGGTTTCGAGAGTGGCCGGCTTGGTCACGTTGCCGCCGGAGGAATCGCCGCGCGCGCCGGGCTCGGTCTGCGCGATCGTCAACTCCACATGCGGAGGCAGCTGCAAACCAATCGGATTGCCATTGAACTTGTGCACTTGAATGATGAGGCCTTCGCCAAGAAAATCCTGAGCGTCGCCAATCATCTCCTGCGACAACGTAAGAGTCTCAAAGCTCTCCTGGTCCATAAAGTAAAAACCATCCGCGTCACTATATAAGTAAGACGCGGGAACCATTTCCAGGTCGGGTTCCTTGAACTTGTCACTGGCTTTGAACGTCTTGTCAAAGACGGCGCGGGTGAGCAGATTACGCATCTTGATGCGAACCAGAGTCTGCCCGCCGCGCGCAGTGGGCGTGTTCACTTCCACGTCAAGACAGTGGAAGGGCGTGCCGTCGAGCTCGAAGAACATTTTGCGTTTGATGTCAATGGCATCAATCAGTGCGGCCATGGGTTCCTTTGGGCATGCGGAATACGAACCCTTCTAGGATAGCAGGGAGAAATAACAGGCCTGGAATTTGCAGTCCAGGCCCTTGAAAATCGAATGCTTGATTTGCGGTTAAGCCACTTTCTCACCGGGTTGGGCCAGTCCATCGCGCATGTCGCGCACATAATCATGGGCTTTGAGAACGCTATCTGCCTGGCGCTGGATAATGCCGCGCAAGTCGGTCGGAAGCTGGCTGGCGAGGGCCTTCTCATAATCTTTTTTTGCCCTGTCCTCACCCTGTTCAACGCTGTTCAGGATTGATTGATCGCCCAGACCAATTGTCGCCTTGGTTTCAAACCATACCCGATGCAGAACAGCAGACACAGTGCCTGAAGCTTCAGGTTTGTCGCCCATCCGATCTGCTTCAGCACGGAGTTCCTGGCCAAAGCGGGCCCGTTCCAAACTTTGCTCGCTGAAATATGCCTTTAGCTGAGGGTCAGTAGCCACGCCAGCTGCATGGGCGTAACCGGTTTCACCATCTTTGCAGGTCTGAACCAAATCTTTTATCAGATTGAGAATGTCATCTGCCATTGCAATCCTCCTTTATTGTCGTCGCTGGCAATGAGAAAGATTTTGCAGGCGAGAAGATGCCTCTAAGCAGGATGAAAACGAGAGCTGGCGTGCTCCGCTTGACTGCTTATGGGTTGTGCTGCTGGGAAGATTTTTTTCAGAAATACGCATCGCTTCTCGCGTAAAGACGCTGGTTAATCTGAAGTAGAAGATTCCGTGGATGATCCAGTCGCTGCGCTCGCCGCCAGGATGACTCCGGCAAACAGCAATGTGTCGGCAAAGTAATTGATGCCTTCTACCTTGATTCCAATATTCGGAGCAGATAACGCCGTGATCATGACCGGAACATAAATGAGCACGATCGTCAGCAAGATCCAGCCGCCGACACAAGCCGCCACAATGCGCGTCTTTCTGTTCAGCAGAATGCTTGCGCCGGCAACAAGAAGGCCCGCGCCGGTGACATAGTCAACGAGCACGCGCGCGGGGACCGGCATCCATAAGGGCATTTCCTTTTGCAACGGAACTCCGGGAAGTGCCAGCGGATGCAGAAAATGCTGAATGCCAAAAAAGATTGCAGCGATCGCGACCGCGATGCGTCCCACGATAACCAGCGTGGTCCTGGCTGGCCCGCGCCATCTGTTTTTTGCCATTGCTGCAAGAAGCCAGCCCGCGCCGCCGAATGACGATTCTCGGCAAACGATGGTCCAGGTAAACCGTGCGCGCGTCCACGGAATATGGAGATGCATTTGGCGGATTCCGCCGGGGACATAGAGCATGGCGACAAACATGAACATCATGATCCCGACCAGCAGGCCGGACCACCGCACGCCGATTTTAGTGGCGATGCTCAACGACGCGGCAATCAATGCGCAGCCAACAAAATATACCCAGAACATGCGCGCTGGCATGTAGCGCGGCACAAGGTCTTTGACGAAGTCCGGGGCAAAGAGATGCAAGGCGCCAAAGACCGCCAGCGGAACTGCGTAACATAAATTAGCCAGGGCCACGATCTTGTCCAGGCCGCGAGCCTGGGCGATATCGTTTCTGGCGGCCAATATTCCGATCAACAAAAGCGCGGCGCCGAATGCGCACATTCCGACCGCAGTGCTGCTAGAGGTTTGGAAGAAGATGGCGAGAGTTGTCAGGTGCATAAGGTTTTTGCGATTCGCTACAGAAGGCTGAGATTCTACTACTCTGGGACGAAGTGCCACCGTCGCGCAGCCGCTCCATGTTTTGCCGTAAGACCGCCGCAACGATCGGCGCCGCAGCGCTGTTCGTCCCGATTGCACAAGCCATCGAGCGTAGGCTATAAGAGCAGGGATATCTGAGTCTGCGGCGGTTTTACTATGTTGAACAGTATTACTCCTTGCTTTATTGTCGACGATCTGGACGCCACGATTGCGTTCTACCAGTCCAAGCTCGGATTCGACGTTCGCTACAAAGGCGGCGACGGAGTAGGACATGACTTCTGGGTCTTCTTGGGACGTGATCAGATCATGGTGAATTTCAAGGCGATCACGCCTGACATCCATCCGCAGCCGAACCATTCGCGCCACGAATGGGCCCGCTGGGACACCTACATCTACACGGATGATCCCGACGCACTGTACAAAGAATTCACTTCCAAACAGGTTCCCATGCATAGTGAGCTTGCCAATACTGACGATGGTCTCAGGGCCTTTGAGGTCATCGACAACAACGGATATGTGTTGTGCTTTGGGCGGCCCATTGAAAAGCCGTGAGCAGCTCAGAAATGTGAAACTTTCAGAGTAGCCCGATTTGGCGCAACTTGGCGTACACCTGGGTTCATCCTAGTTACAAATCGGGCGCAATTCCTGCTTTCAGGTGAGTTTGTCCGGGGGTACAAGTCACGCTTAAGCAACCGTCTTCCGGAAAGTTCCTGGACCGATCTCCACAAAGGCCTTGTGAGGCGCGCCGTCAGGAGCGGTGCGTGCTGTACCAAGGGGAAAATCGGCGGCGACTGAAAGACGAGGATGTTCGCGCTCTGGCTGAGGTAGGGCTGTTTTCCGCGGGCATTATTCATGAGGTCAAAAATGCTCTGCAGGGCATTGCCAACGCGCTCATCCTGCTGGACAGCGAAAAGGACCTCAAGCCCCGGGCGCGGGAGTGGGTTGGCATCGCTCGCCGCGAGCTCTCGCGGGCCATTGACGTCTCCCGCGATACGCTGGCCCTGGTGCGTGAAGAAAACGCCGTGCCCGTCAGGATCACTGACATTCTGGAAGACGTACTGAGCGCCTACGCCGCCAAGATCGACCATAAAGGCGTGGCCATTGACCGCCGCTACGATTTTCATGAGACCATCCATGCCGATCCGGGAGCGGTGCGCCAGGTTTTTGCCAACATCGTGCTCAACGCGCTGGAGTCTCTGCCCTGCCGGACAGGAAAACTCACTATTCACACTCGAGCGTGCCACCTGGGAGAAGAGGGATACGTACGCCGCGACAAGGCAGTCCGCGGCGTGCGTATTCTTTTTGCCGACAACGGCCCTGGCATCCCCAAGCAGAACCGGCGCAAGGTATTTGAACCGCTGTTCTCCACCAAAGAGGGCAAAGGCTCTGGCCTGGGACTGTGGATTACCCAGCAGCTTGTCCGCAAACAGCACGGCGGCCTGCGCCTTCGCAGCAGTGACAAGCCACGCTGCTCCGGCACCTGCTTCTCCCTGTTTCTGCCGCTGCATCAGAATTAGCGGTGACGAACGGCTCCATCGAGCGTGCGCGATGGATGGAGACAATCACGTGTTTCCTTTTCCGGTTTTGGTTCATCTCCCATTTTGACTCGTCTCCCATTTTGGGTCACATCCCATTTTGAACCAGTGCACGATTTCTTCTTCGCGCAGAAACGCTTCATCCTTCCTTATCCGACTTATAATCGGCTCTTAGAACGTCAAGGAAAGGAGCATTGCAATGGAAAATAATCGCGTACTCAGCAGGGTTGGCGCCCGCATCGTGAGTGAAGAGGAACTTGAGCAGGTCTCCGGCGGATTCAAAACCAGGAATTTCTTTGGCAGCGGCCTCGGTACCGGAGCCTGTAACTATGATCCCGTAACCTGCAGAGTCATCAGTGGAGACTGCAGTGACGTCCCGCCGCCTTGCCTCGGCCAGTAAGTTCCCGCCAAAATCAACCAACCTAAAAGGCCCGGGCAGGGCCTTTTTTATTTCGAGCGCTAAAGGCCATGATGCTGCCCAGAAAAATCGTGGTCCTATCAGTGAGCCATCGCCCTTGGATGCTATCGCCCTTTGCGTTCCTTCGTGTCCTTTGTGGTTAAAGGTTTTGCTTTTTCGATCACGCGCGATTCCGGCGATAGGCGCGCTTTGCGCGCCAGCCCTCTGCCTGCATCCCTCAGCCAGTGGCCCACCCGGGGGTAGGCTCTTGTTGCAAACAAAAGCCCAAGTGCAATTCGACCGAACGGTCACCGAACGGTCGAAGCTCTCTTTCATTTGTTTTTGCCGATCGAATCGGTGTCATTTTGTTCTTCTTTTTCTGGTTGTAACCCTCTGCCGACGCTTTGATCAGCAGTGGGTCGCAACTTCAGAAAGCCGCGCGGCGCAATGATCGCCGCGCTTCCAACTGTCATCGTGAGCGCGCGGCGAAGCCGGGAGCCGAACGATCTAAGGCCAGAGCTCCGAATTTTGGCTAGAAGCCAGCAGCTAGCAGCTATGTTTTCAAATATCTTCTCCCACCATCGCCCTGAGGCGCTGGCAGATTCTAGGTGGTTTTTGAGAGCGAAGCAAGTGCGAAAAAGGACAATGGCCCAGATTCTGGAAAAAAGAATCGGCGCAAAATTATTGGGTTGCCGTGCTGCCAAAAGGAGGCGCGGGGCCTCCGCGAAGATAGTTGATCAGTTTTGTCTCCTCGGCCACCACCAGGTCGAGCCTGTCATGGTGTGCCGCGTGGCCTGCATCGCGCGCAATGACACGCCAGCTCAGCGGGGAAAGAGATTTTAGTTTTTCCTGTTCCTGGTCCCACACGCGTTGCCCGGCGATACGCTGCGCCGTAGCGTTGTCGATTTTTCTGTCAGGATCTCGCGAGATTACCAGCAGAGGCACATTGCCCAAGGTTTTGAGCCGCCCGGCTTCATTACAGCTCTGCTCAAAATCCATAATTTCGCTGTCATCGCCGCCAACGTAGCCAGGCCGGCACATCAGGGCGTCGTACTGGCCGGCGAGGTATTGAAGCTCTTGGGCGGGTTCGTCATGGCAGTTGCCCGTCAGCCGCTCCCAGCCGGACCAGACGCGGACTCTTTCCCAGAAAAGCTGGCGGGCGAAATCGCGCTTGTCCTGTTCGTATGAGGCGCGTTCGCCGGGAATCGCGTCGAGTTGCTGCGGGGAGCTGGAATCGATCATGACAACGCCGGCGATTTCAGCCGGAAATTCCCGGGCGTATTCCCGCGCCAGAAGACCGCCAAAGGAATGGCCGGTAAACACTAGCGGCCGCTCAACGCCGGCCTGGTCGAGCAGAGCGTGCAATTCTCTGACAATCGTTTCGGCATCGCGCGTGCCGGAGCGGGGTTCGCTCCAGCCATGCCCGGCGCGATCATACGTACAGACACGCGTGATCTGCGCCAGCTGGGATTGCACGGCCTGCCAGCCCAGCCAGGTAGCGCCCGCGCCAGTTTCAATCAGCACCGTCGGCGAGCCCGCGCCGGAGCAATAGATATGCATCTGGCGGCCGTTCACGGAATAGAAAGATCCGGGAACAGGATTGCGCGCGTGCTGCCAGCGTGTGACAGCGAGATTCCACAGAGGCAGTGCGAGGAAGAAGATCGCGCTCAAGAAGAGAACGATTTTTAGCAAACGGCGCAGTTTAGAGCGGAGTGTCATAAACCCAGGGCCTCCACTTCCTCTTCGGTTTCGCAGCCGAGCCAGTGTGCCACTTCGTGCCAGACTACGCGTTTGATTTCGGCGCGCAAATCTCCTTTTGAACAGCGCAGGATGGGGCCGCGGAACACGAAGATCAGATCGGGAGCATACTTCAGCTGAAAGAATGATTGTTGCGTTCTGAGTGTGCCGCTGTACAGGCCCAATAACTCACTTTCACGACGCCATTTCTTTTTCATGCCCGCCAAAACCTCTGCTGGAGGCGCGTCCAGCATTTGAATGCCGGGGAAATCCGGCAGGCGGCGGATCTTCTGGGGCAGGGTGCTGTATCCCCTCTGGACGAGTTCGTCGAAGTCTTCCATTCTGTCGCTGCGCTCCAAACCGGGCGCGATCTTTCTCGATGATAACGGCAATCTGCTGCCGAGGCAGCGTGGCTTAGTCGAAGGGATGAAACGAGCGGCGTACAATGGTCACCTTCTTTGATGAGGGCGAAGGAGGACTGCGAATGAATTTGTCTTGTCGTGGAGGAAGGCCCCGAATTTTCAGCTGGCTGCATCTTTGCCTCTCTATTGGTCTGCTGGTTTCGCTCGCTGAAGCTGGTCAAGCTCAACCGGCTCCGGACCGCAAGCGGGAGTTCCTGGAAAAATATGCGCGCGCCTACTACCCGGGCCGCAGTGGACAGATCATGCTGGTTCCCCGCGAGGGCGACTTTGTGACCCTCAATGAGCCGGCCTCCCTCTTCATGCACGGGAGTCCCTGGAACTACGATGCCAACATTCCTTTGCTGTTTTTTGGCCCTCCTTTTATCCGTAGAGGTAGCTACGCCGATGCAGCGGCTCAGCAGGACATTGTTCCAACACTGGCGAAGCTCCTGAGATTGCCTCTTCCTCCGACGGTCACGGGCCGATCGCTGGACAAAGCGCTGGATTCATCCACTGCCCGCCCGCGCGCCATTTTAGTGGTATCGCTGGACGGCATGCGGCAGGATTATTTCGATCGGTACCGGCAAGTCTTGCCGACTCTGACCCGCCTGCGCCGGGACGGAGCCTGGTTCAGTAACGCTCGAGTAAGCTTCCTGCCTACAATTACCCCGCTCGGCCATGCCACCATCGGAACCGGGGCCGATCCGCGCGTGCACGGAATCGTAGTCAATACTGCCTTTGATCGCATCAGCGGAAAGCCGCAGAGCCCGTACCCCGGCCTGTCCCCGCGAAATCTTATGGCGCTGACTTTGGCCGATCTTTGGAACCTCGAAACGGAAGGCCAGGCTGTGATCATCGGCCAAGGCAGCATTTTCGTTGCAGCTGCCGGTCTCACAGGACACGGAGCATGTTTGCTCAACGCACGGCCAACTATCCTGGCCAGTTATTCCACACAAGGCGGATGGGAAACCAACCCGGAGTGCTACAAGATGCCGGAGTATTTGAAGAACCAAAAGCCGGCGCCGCTTTGGGAGGCCGCGCATGGGCAGTGGATGGGCCACGATATCGCAAGCCCGGATGCTGTGAGCCGCTCAGCGATGTTCCCGAAGTTTGAAGCGGATGCTCTGGTGGCGATGATCGAGAATGAACCTGTGGGCGCAGATGACGTGACCGATCTTCTGCTGGCCAACCTGAAAGCGCCGGATTTTGTAGGTCACCAGTACGGCCCCGATTCTCCGGAGATGCGGGAAACGCTGGCCGAACAGGACCGCCAGCTGGCGCGCATCCTGGAGGCGCTGGAAAAGAAAGCCGGCGCCAACCGGGTTGTGGTTGTCATTACCGCCGATCACGGGATGCCTCCGGAACCACAGGCGCCCAGAAGGAGACATTTCAACAAGGACGTTGTGGAGCTTGTCCACAAGAAGTTTGACCCGGACCGCGCCGCGCTGGTCTCGCATTTCGACGCGCGGAACAACCAGTTGTTTATCGACAAGGGCCGGCTGCGGGAGCTGGGGCTGAAGCTTTCCCAAATCAAAGAGTACCTGGAAGCTCAACCATTCATCTACGCTGCGTATACCGAAGATGAAATAAAGAACGCTTCCGTGCCATGAGGTGGCGACCCGCCGCCGTTTGCGCAAGGCGCAGAACCAGCTTTGCCTGCAAGCTGATCGCTGAGCGCTGACCGCTAATTGTCAAAGATCCTTTTCCATCGACGCCCTGGGGCGCCGCTCATTCTCGGATCACCCGGGTGGAGATCACCCGGGGGCCCCAGACTGCGCCGCTTTTGTCGCAGGCTGGGTTGGTCACCCGATGTCTTTCACCATGCTCGTTCTCATCACGTTCCATGCCGCAAGTTGGATGGTGTAGGCCAATTGCCCAACCTGCTTTGCATCCAGCTTGCCATCGATAATCGCTGCTTGCAGCTTCTGTATTCCCATCTGAATGCTGTCCGGATTTTCCATCGGCCCAAGGTCCAGCCTTTCCGCCTTTATTTGTTCCATGCGTTCGTGCATGTGGCACAGCTTCTTGCCCCGGACTCTCGGCGCGGCGCATTCATCGCCATTTACATATGTGTGCTGGCACCGCGCCGCCCGTTGCGCCTTCTCCAGGTTCCTGCGGTCTTTCTCGGCGCGCTCGCGACGGTCTTGTTCCATGAACTTCAGCGACTGTTCAAAGGCCAGGTGTTCCTTGTAGTCCAGTCGCTTTCCAAAGTGGTTGAAAACCGCGTGCGGAAATTCCTGCAGATATCTTTCGTACGCCCGGAATGCATCGTAAAACGCAATGCACAGCCGTCCTGCCTCAGACTGCTCCCATGACCTTCGGTTGTACTCCACCGCCTTAGCGTGGCCCTCCCGCTGGATCAGCTCGTTCGCCTCTTCGCGCGAATAAAACTGTCCCTTGTACGTAGTTGTCGCCAGCGGATCTTTTGGGTCTCTCGGCTTAATCTCCCGCTGCCCAATTGGTACCTGATCAACTCCATTTCCATTCATTTCTCACCTCATTTCTGTCTTTCTCAGCCTCTCCGATCAGCGTTCATCTGCGCTAATCTGCGGCAAATGTTTGTTTTTTCGATCACTCGATGTGGACGGCTTCGCCGGCCACCCCCTCCCCCCGGTTTAGACCCCATTCGATCCCACTCGACCCCAGATGACCCCATGCTGAGACGTTATGCAGAGGGTCACAGGCCAAAAACACGAAGACCCGGCTCTCGCCGGGTTCAACGTTGCTCATGTGGCACAGCCGCCCTCGGCTGTGCGATCTTTTGGCTATTTGCTAACCGCCAGTTGCTCTTCAGTAGTTACAAACAAAACACGAAACTACTTTACAACAATTCCGCTCGCTTTCAACACAAAAATCTGCAGCCCTCTGCTGAAACGCGCCCGAACTCTCCGCGGGAGGCGACACCACTGGTCTCACATGCTCCAGCGCCTCCGGCGCTGGCTTCATGCAACAATACTGCGATGTTCGAAAGATATACAGAGCCGGCAAGACGGACAATTTTTTTCGCTCGCGCAATTGCCATCAGAAACGGCGCTCCCATGATCGAATCAACCCATCTGCTCTGGGGATTAATGTGGCCCGATACTTCTCGCGCACAGGTGCTGTTTTGCCTGAGGGAGAAATTTCCGCAGTTTTACCGATATCCACGCTCGCTTCTTGTTGCAACCCGGACAGGCCAGGACCTGCGGCTCACCGATGAAGTGAAAAAAATTCTTTACTACTCAGCGAGGGAAGCAGATGCCATGGGCGACGTTTGGGTCGATACCGACCAGCTGTTGCTCGGGATCCTATGCATATCTGACTGCCAGATCGCACAACAGTTGAGTGCCGCAGGAATCACGTTGGAGAATGCGCGCGCTACCGTGATTGAGAATCGACCATCGCGCCCCGACTATGGACCCGTTATTCCACTTGGCACAACTCCATCGCCGCGAGTTTGGCTGAAATCAAAGTGGTGCTGGTGGAAGGCCCGCCGAAGCGAAAAGCGGTTCGCAGCGCTGCGAAAAAACTGACGTTGCCGTTTAAAATCGGTACTCAAAGACGTAAGTTCGGCGGAGCGGTCCGCCGGATGGGCTCTCACGCTCTTCCGGCGCTAAATCCGGCTTGCTCCATTTGCTCACCCCGCAGCGTCGGCAGTTGAATGCTGCGCTAAATCCGTGAATCGGAGGCCACGTAGCCACTCGTGTCTATAATGTAGTTCCTCAGTCGGGGTATGGTTCTGAGAAAGGAATAGATATGCGACATCTTTGGCTGTTGGTCTTCCTCTTGCTGACGGTGACGGTGCCGGCGGCAGCGCAGTCCCACGACAACTCCGAGCGCGGCACCGCCGGTGTCTACTTCGACTACACGCGGCTGCAGGGCGTCCCTGTGAATCTGTTTGGGGTGGGTGGGCGCGTCGGCATCAACGTCCAAAAACACTTCGCATTTGAGGGCGAGTTCGCCTATGACTTCCACGGTGACTCAACATCGCGGTCGTGCTTCGGCAGCGAATGCGTGTTCGGGATTTTCAACGTCACCACCACCCACGCTCATGTGCTCCATGGGCTCTTTGGGCCAAAGGTGCAGACCGCCGGCCGCCACCTGCGCCTCTTCGGCGAGTTGAAGGGCGGATTCCTGCACCTCACAGCGGACACCACGCTGACCGAGGAAGGGAACCCGGTATTCATTCCCGTGAGCTTCAGCACCAGCCAGACGCATGCCGCGCTGTTTCCTGGCGGGGGCGTCGAGTTGCTGAAGCAGCGCTGGGGCCTTCGCGTGGAGGCTGGCGACGAGATCTTTTGGAGCGGCGGCGCGCAACACAACCTGAAACTGATGACCGGGCCGGAGTTCCGCTTTTGATGGATCTCTTGTCGGGTTAGGCAGGTGCGGTACGAACCAAGGAAGTGGAGGCCTTGGGTTTATGAGCTCCTGTATTGCCGAGGTTCCGCTCTTCAATTTCCAATTTTGGCAATTTCGGCGATTTTGGCAATCCTCAAAAAACACCACTGATGAACGCTATTAAACCCTGATCACAAAAAAGAAAGGAGACGCACTGTCGATCCGCGTCTCCCTGGGTATGTCTTGGTGGTTGTTCTAAATGAGCTCTTACGCTCTTCCGGCGCTAAATCCGGCTTGCTCCATTTGCTCACGGGCAGCGTCGGCAGTGGAATGGATGCCCTGCACTTTGAGCTTGAAGTCGTCCGGATTGCTGGCGTTCTCCAGGGCGGTTTCATAGCTGACCAGGCCTTGCGAGTACAAATCGTAGAGGGACTGGTCGAACGTTTGCATACCGTACTGGGAGGTACCGGCGCCAATGGCCTCATGAATCAGGCGCGTCTTTTCCGGGACCATGATGCACTCGCGGACAAACGCGGTAGAGATCAGGACCTCAGTGGCTGGGACGCGGCCTGCACCGTCAGCGCGCTTAACAAGTCGCTGGCTGACGACGGCCCGCAATGTGGCGCCTAACTGCATACGCACTTGCTTCTGCTCCGGTGGAGGAAATACAGCGATAATACGGTTGATGGTTTCAACTGCATCCAATGTATGCAGTGTTGAGAAAACTAAGTGGCCGGTTTCGGCGGCGTGCAGCGCGGTGGAAATCGTCTCCAGATCGCGCATTTCGCCCACCAGGATCACGTCCGGGTCCTGACGCAAACTAGCTCGCAAGGCTGACCCGAACGAGGGAGTGTCCACCTCCACTTCACGCTGGTTGACAAAACCTTTCTTATCACGGTGAAGGAATTCGATAGGGTCTTCAATCGTAATAATGTGCTCAGAACGGCTCGAGTTAATACGGTCGAGCATGGCGGCCAGTGTGGTTGATTTACCTGAACCGGTCACGCCGGTTACCAGCACCAGTCCGCGGGCCTCTTCACAAATATGTTCGATCACTTTAGGGAGATAAAGTTCTTCAAGGGCGCGAATCTTGGTTGGAATCACGCGCAGTACCAGTCCTACGTTGCCGCGCTGCTGAAAGACGTTTACACGGAATCGGCCAAGACCGGCGACACCGTAAGCCATATCGAGCTCGGCCACTTCTTTGAACTTTTGTTTTTGCCGGTTGGACATCATGCTGAAAGCCATGTTCAACATGTCTTCCGCGGAAACGCGCGGCTGGTCCGTCAGCGGCACCAGTTCGCCGTCCACGCGCACGTGCGGATAGTTGCCAACTTTCAAGTGCAAGTCGGAGGCTTTACGCTCCATCGCAATTCTGAGCAGGTCATCAATGTGCATGTTTAACTCTTACTGGGTGTCACTAGACTAAAGAATCCTGAGCCTTATCAAAGCGATCTATATATGTTGCGCTGCTGAATTGGTTGCAACTTAGCACGGAGCCGCAGGGAAGGCAATCGGGGAGCGCGCTTAGAAAGTGTTGTAAAACCGCTCTTTTTCCCGCTGCCCGATTTCCTTGCTCTTCGGCTGTTGGGCCAATAAAGCTTTTACCATCAGCAGTGTACGTTGGGTTATGGCTGGCTACAATGTTACCGATGACACAGCACGTTACTAGACCCCGGGTGGTGGTCATTGGGGCGGGTTTTGCCGGGCTGAATGCGGCCAAAGCCCTGGCCAACGCCCCTGTGGACGTAACCGTGGTGGACCGCAAGAACCACCATACCTTCCAGCCGCTGCTGTATCAGGTGGCGCTGGCAGTGCTTTCACCCGCTGAAATTGCCTCTCCCGTGCGTACCGTGCTGCGGCGGGCGGCGAATACTGAGGTTTTGCTGGGTGAGGTGAAAGGCTTTGACCTGCAAAAACGGCTTGTCCTGCTGGACGATCTGGAGCTTCCTTACGATTACCTGATTGTTGCCGCCGGAGCCACCCATGCCTATTTCGGCCATCCGGAATGGGAGCAGTTTGCGCCGGGTTTAAAGACCCTGGAGGATGCTCTGGAGATCCGTCGCCGGGTTCTGCTGGCATTTGAGGAGGCGGAACGCGAAGTGGTCGCGAACCGTATCTGTCCGCCGCTGAACTTTGTGGTAGTGGGCGCCGGGCCCACAGGCGTGGAGCTTGCAGGCGCGATTTCTGACATTGCCGGCCGGCACCTGATGAAGGAATTTCGCGCCATCGATACGCGTCAAGCCCGCATTATTTTGCTGGAAGGCGGCCCGCGCGTTTTGCCGACTTATCCTGAAGACCTTTCCTCCAGCGCTGAACGCCAGCTGAAAGACATGGGTGTTGAAGTCCGCACCAGCGCCATGGTCACCAATATTGAGGACGGCGTAGTTTCCGTTGGCAAAGAAAAGATTCCTGCGTCGGTCATTCTCTGGGGCGCTGGAGTCGCTGCTTCGTCGCTGGGGAAAATGCTCGGCGTTCCCGTGGATAGAGCTGGGCGCGTGATTGTTCAGCCTGATCTCACCGTGCCGGGGCATCCTGAAGTTTTTGTCGCGGGCGATCTTGCGTCGGCCAAGCGGCATAACGGCCAGCCCGTTCCCGGCGTTGCGCCTGCCGCAATCCAGATGGGCAAATTCGCCGCGCGCCAGATCAAACGCGCAGTCGAAGGAAAACCGCGCGAGAGTTTTGAATATCTTGATAAAGGTAGTCTTGCCACGATCGGCCGGTCCCGCGCCGTAGCTGATTTTGGCAAGCTGCATATCTCAGGATATTTTGCCTGGCTGGCGTGGCTGTTCATTCACCTGTTGTTCCTTGTCGGCTTTCGCAACCGTCTGTTTGTGCTGAGCGAATGGGCCTGGGCGTATTTGACTTACAACCATAGTGCGCGGCTCATTACCGATCCAATGGAGAAAGAGCCAGCAGCAAGGCCAAAGGCAAGAGCGGGGTAGCATTCAGCCATCAGCGTTCAGCAAAACTCCACCCGAAAGAAAGCCACACACCTTTAGCCCAATAGTGTGGATTTGCGAGACAAAGCTAAAAGCCAAGAGCCCAAGAGTCAACGACTAAGAGCTTATCCAGCAGAGACATTGAATTCTTTTGGCCAATCGTGCCACACTGTTCTTGGGAGAAACCAGGAGGATTCGATGTTTCGCATCTCTCTGTTCGTTCTCTCCGCGGCGCTCGCCGTGTTCACTGGAAATCCGCAGCCCCAAGACGCGCAATCTGCGCATGACAGTTCCCAGCCGCAAGCGGCTCCGCAACCTTCTCCCGCGCGGAACCAGACTGAGGCCAACCGGCGCATACATGACTCCATTGACGACCTGATGAGCAGCGATCCGGTCTTGAGCGGCTCTCATGTTGAAGTCGACGTTGACGACCACAACGTTACGCTCAATGGCTCCGTGAAAAGCCATGCGCAGCACCAGCGCGTCTTGCAGCTTGCAGCACAGTATGGGCGCTGGCGCAATATTGTGGATAAGCTCAAGCCGGAATAAAGCTCTCAGGCCTGGCCCGACTTTCTTTTATGATCGCTGGGCAATGGTTCCCGTCCTGGAAACATCCCGGCTCATTCTGCGTCCGCTGGAATTGGCCGACGCCGAGCAGGCGCAGGTCTTGTTCCCGCATTGGGAGGTCGTTCGCTATATCAGAAACGCCGTGCCGTGGCCATATCCAGCCGATGGCGCTTTCAAGTTTTATCGCGACGTTACTTTGCCCGCTGTCGCGCGCGGCGACGAATGGGCCTGGACCCTGCGCTTGAAATCCGCTCCAGACCAACTAATCGGAGCTATCAGCCTCTTCCGCAGTGAAACCGACAATCGTGGTTTCTGGCTGGGCTTGCCCTGGCACGGCCAAGGCCTGATGTCCGAAGCTTGTGACGCCGTGACCGACTATTGGTTTGAAGTGCTCAAATTCCCGGTACTGCGTGTCCCCAAGGCCATTGCCAACGCCGCCTCTCGACGAATATCGGAAAAGCAGGGGATGCGCGTCATCCGCAGGGAAGACCGCGATTACGTTTCAGCCCGTTTACCTTCTGAAATATGGGAAATCACAGCGGACGAATGGCGCCGCCACAGAAAAGCACCCTGAAGACCCTTGTTTTCCATCCAGCCTCCCATCCGGCTGAAAATCGGCTGCCACTTAGGGCCAAAATCTTAAAACGCCCTGCCACTCCTAATACCCTGACCCAATAAATGTTTGACTCCGATGCGGAATAATGATTCACTCCCATGCGAGCATTTAAGCCTTATTTTTGTGCGCTGAATGACTGACCATTCATTTTGTGCATGTCAGCCGATTCTTCGCCTCAAGGAGACCCCCGATGAAGTCCAGAAACTTCATTCTTGCCCTACTTGTATTTGCTATTTTCCTCACGCCAACGCTCTTTTGCCAGGTGGATTACTCCACTGCAACGTTGCGTGGAACCGTAATGGACCAGGCCGGCGCCGTGGTCTCCGGGGCCACAATCACGGCTACCAATACAAGTACCGGCATCTCCAAGGTGGTTAAGACCGGATCTGACGGCGCGTATCGCCTGTCAGCATTGCAGCCGGGGACTTATCAGGTCACAACGCTCGCCACGGGCTTTTCCAAGACAGTCTTCAAAGGGATGGAACTCACAGTTGGCCAGAGCGCTACATACGACGTTCACTTGAAAGTGGGCGTAGCCAGTGAGGTGGTTGAGGTCACGGCGGCGGATGTACCGCTGATTCAAACTGACCAGTCACAGCAGTCAAACACCATCAATTCTCTGCAGGTGCAGGAGTTACCCAACATAAACCGCAGCTTCACCAATGACGTTTACACGCTTCCTGGCGTGAGCAATTCTGAGGCGCCTCGCGCTCAGAACCCGGGCTTTACCGGATATCTGACGACCGGCTTCTCCATCGGGGGCAGCAACGGACGCAACAATCTTTCCACCATCGATGGCGGTGAAAATGAATATGGCACCGGCCAGTATCGCGTCACCAACCTTCCGGTTGATGGCATTCAGGAATATCAGGTAAACCGCAATGCCTTTGCCGCTGAGTTCGGGTTTACTGACGGCAGCGCCATCAATATTGTTACCAAGAGCGGCGGCAACAAGTGGCATGGAGACCTTTTCGGCTATTTCCGCAACCAAAGCACTGAAGCAACGAATTTCTTCAATGGATTCGGCTCCAGCGGCTCAAAGCCGTTCAGTCAGCATGTTTATACCGGTGGCTCGCTGGGCGGACCCATTGCCAAGGACAAGCTATTTTTCTTCATGTCCTATGAATTTCAGCGGCTCGATACGCCAAACTTCGGCAACAACGGCATTCTTAACTCCCCCACCGTGCTCGGTATCAGTACTCCGGGACTAGGCGCAAATTGCGCGCAACAGTTCTCCGCCCAGACGCCTGATCAGCTTTGCTACATCAATGCGCTCAAGGCCTCAGGCGATCCGTTCCTGGTCGGCTTTGCCAATGGCATTACGCCGGGCCTTTCGCCATTGAACAATCCTGCGTTGAAGACGATCCTCACGCGTGACAACGGCATCTTCAACAATCCTGACCGCCTGCACAACGTGTTTACGCGCTTTGACTACCGGCCTAATGAGAAGGATTCGTTTGGGCTGCGCGTTGGCTATGCGCATAACAATTTCACCTCGCCGCTCGATGGCATCACCAACGGCACGCCGGATAGCTACGGCCTCTTTGTTCGCGACTTTAGCATTCTCGGAACCTGGACGCGGACAATCAACGCCAACCTGCTCAATCAGGTGCTGGTTCAGGTGGTGCCGCGCAACCGCTCCAGCGCCATCCCGTTCAATAACAACGGGGTCAATTTTAGTTTGGGTGATCTCGGCGCACCCGGTCCAGGCGGCACATCAACTTTCGGCGGCCCCGCGCTACTGCCTTACCTGGCCCATCAGCAACGCTACCAGTTTGAAGACAACTTCACCTGGAACAAAGGCGCGCACACATTTAAATTCGGCGCGTCATACCGGCCCGCCAATTACACCGTGGAAAACGATCTCTGGTTCAATCCCGAGTTTGACTTCAAAGACGGCGTGATTCCACTCATCAGCCTGGCGCCCGCTGCGGTGCAGGGACATCTGGTTGCGTTCAATCTCGGTAACGGCCTTCCTGCAACCGGTCCCGCAACCACCAACCTCACCGCTCCGCAGGAATTTGCCTTCGGTATACCTTTGGACGTGATCGCCGGATTCAATAATCCTGTCTGGAAGGGATGGGGGCACTACTTCGGCGGCTATCTGCAGGATAGTTGGAAGCTCAATTCCCGATTCACGGTGAACGGCGGCGTGCGCCTTGATGTTGACAAGGAACCTACGCCTCTGGGCACCAACTTCTATGCCTCGCCGCGTCTTGGCTTCGCCTGGGACGTGCTCGGCGATCACAAGACTATTGTTCGCGCGGGTTCAGGAATCTATGTCGCGCCGATCGACGTGCTGATTCCATCCTACGGCTCACTGCTCGACGGCAGCGGCAAATATATCAATCAGGTGCTGGTTCCGTTGAGCACCACGGATCCACGGGTGGCCGAGCTCTGGCAGTTGGGAATCGCCAAAGGCGAACTGCCCTTTGGCCACCTTACGCCAGCCGACTACGCTGCGGTTGGCATCAATATCAACACGCCGGGAGCAACTGTGGGCTATAGCGTCGCTCCGGGATACAAGAACCCGTATAGCTACCAGGCCAGTTTCAGCATAGACCGTGAACTGGTGAAGAACATGTCTTTGGAACTCGGTTACAACATGTATCACGGCGTGCACCTGCAAATGCCGGTGGAAACCGCCTACTCTGAGGTGCCAAAAGGCTCGCCGCTTTGCCCGACTCCGTCTTGCACGGACGCTACCGGCGGCCCGCTCTACGCCCCTACGACCGGCCAGTTCCAGCACACTACGTATGCTTCCAACGGCAGTTCGATTTATCATGCCTTCACCGCATCGCTCACCAGGCGCTTCTCACAAAATCTGCAGTTCCAGGCCAATTACACCTGGAGCAAAACGATTGACGATACCATCGATTTCTCCAGCTTCCAGAACTGGTTCCGGCCCAGCCGGCTTAGCTCGTTCCGCACCATCTCAGTCTTTGACGTGCCTCACATCTTCGTTGCTAACGCCGTTTACAAACTTCCGTTCAAGTCCGGCCAGGGAAATGTCCTCAATACCATCCTGTCTGACATCACGCTCTCGCCGGAGCTGACCATGCACAGCGGCCTGCCGTTCTCCGTGCGCACACCAAGCCTGCTGAACAAACTGATCACCGGCCAGACGCTCGATAACAACTACGCCATGCCGTTCCTCTCCTCGCGAGACAACAACCGGGGCGCGGGCTTCTATTCTTTCGATATGAGCTTCCAGAAGGCAATCTTTTTAAATCGTGAGCGTGGCATCTCTGTCAATGCCATTGTGCAGGGCACGAACCTCTTCAATCACATCAATTTCAACCACGTCAATGACGTGTTTGACCTCAACGGCATTCCGGCGAACGGGATCGTCCAGACCGCAAGGGGCCCGCTAAACCTGCTTACTGGGCCGTTTACCGGGTTGCACGGTGTGATGCCTAGCAACGTTAGTCAGCTGAATCAGCCCCTGTTTTATTCGCAGGCAGACGTTCCGCGGCAGGTGCAATTTGGCTTGCGGCTCGTGTTCTAGTATGTCGAGAGAATTAAAAAAAGCGAGGGCGATCATGCCCTCGCTTTTTTATTTCTCAATCGAAAACACGCACTGAATCGAGGCAGTAGTCGTTATTTTTTCCGGCTGGACTGGTGGCGGTGGTGGCGGCGCTGGCATTTTTTTAGCCATTCCAAAGATGCCTGCGCCACTGGAACGCTCTGTCGTTTCATAATTGTAAGCGTCATACGGCAAGCTCTGGATCTGTGCTATTCCGATCAAGTCCCGTACTTCCAGACTGACAGACCGCGCTGGCCCGAGCTTCTGCTTTGTCTGCTCCAGCGCAATCGTCGCGCGTCCCGTGGCACGATGCATTGCGTCAGCCACGGCTTTCTGCTTGGCGGCTTCCTCATTCAATAGTTGGTAAGTCAGTGAGCGGAAGTCGGCGATGCCGTCCTGTACTGATTCGTCCATGATCGGACCTACCTTGGTAAAGTCCTGGATGCGCAAAACAACATGGCCCTGCACGCGATAAGCTCGCGCCCGCCGCTTGCGATCGCCTTCATAAAACGGCGTAATCGTAAGCACACCGGTCTGAATGGCATCTTTGCCGAGCCCGTTGCGTTCTGCCACTCCGACCACAGCTCGCGTGGATTGCGACGCCTTGGCATAAGCATCTTTCAACTCTTTTTCCTGCGACGAAATATCAAACGTCATGATGGCCAGGTCAGGGTCGCTTTCATACTTCCCCTCGGCCTGGACCACGAGTGTGTCGGCAATGAACTTTACTTCCGGTTGTTGCGCTTTCGCGAGCAACGGCGCAAGCAGTACAAAAAGAACGATGAATCGGCCTGGCTTCATGGTTGAGCTCTCCTTGTCCCAAGGATCGGAATGAACGTATAGATTTGCGCTGAAAAGTATACGCAAGAACCGCTTCGCGTCAGGCTGCGCGATGCGCTTTGCTCCTAAAGTGCTTTCTGGGTTGCTGCATCCACGGTACACATTGCGGCTAGGGACTTATCTCACCCCCGCGTATTGCTATCCTGACGCGAGATCGTCTTGATCAAAGCGAAATTTCCTTTCCTTTGCGTCCTTGGCGGTCTTTGCGGTAATACGTTTGGCTGAATGCTCTGAATTGCATCAAACAGAGAGGGGCAAACATGCGTTGGACACCAGGCGGCACGAGCGGGGACATTGAAGATCGCCGGGACGATGGCGGCGGAGGCGGCGGTTTCGGTTTTGGCGGGATGCATATCGGCATCGGCGGCATGATCATCCTGCTGATCCTCAGCTTTGTCTTCAAAAGGAATTTCTTCACGCTGCTGAGTGGCGGCGGCCCCGGCACATCCCTTTCTGAGCCTGACCGCGCACGCGACGCCAGGGAAGAGCCGACGGTAAAGTTTGTGTCATTTGTCCTGGACGACGCCCAGCAAACGTGGGCGGGAATTCTCCAGCAGCAGGGCATTCCTTACCGCCATGCCAAGCTGGTGCTATTTCGCGATGCAACGATTTCCGGCTGCGGCTCAGCGCGCTCCGCCACGGGTCCTTTCTACTGCCCAGCTGACGAAAAGGTTTACATCGATCTTGGCTTTTATGACGAGTTGAAGCAGCACTTTGGCGCGCCCGGCGAATTTGCCCAGGCTTACGTGCTTGCACATGAACTGGGGCACCACGTGCAGAAGCTCATTGGCGTTGAGCAGAAGGTAACCGCGCTGATGCGCAGCGAACCCAGTGAACGCAATGAATTGTCAGTGAAAATGGAGTTGCAGGCAGACTGCCTGGCCGGAGTGTGGGCGCACTCCACGGAGCAGCGCAAGCTTCTGGAAAAAGGCGATGCGGAAAGCGCCATGAACGCCGCGGCCTCTGTGGGCGATGACCGCTTGCAAAATATGTCCACCGGCAGGGTGAGCCCGGAATCGTTCACCCACGGAAGCTCGGCCCAGCGTACACAGTGGTTTAGCCGCGGGATGGACCAGGGAACCATCGCGGCGTGCAACACCTTTCAGTGAGCAAAACGATGCTTAACTTGCCGATCTGCATTCAAGCATGTTTCCCAATTTGGGCTTGAAGCGTCGCCAAGCCGTCTAATGCAAATTTTGATGGGCCTTAAGTAAAAAATCGGTGTAACTGGCTATGCCTTCCGTGAGACGCTAATGGCAACGGGGCCGGTTCAGCGGGGTATGTGACTCCGCTCACGGCGCCACAACCTTCGCTACTTCACAATTGGCCAATCAAGTTTTGAAGTGCAAGCTCCGGGAGCTCTCATGAGTTCAGGCAACTTAGCGCGCAATACCGCGTCCAGCCCTAAGCGGCACTTCTCGCCGTGGAATGTCTTTTCGGCCTTGCTGCTGCTTCCGGATGAGGCAACACTCAACATGGCGCGCCGGGTCATGGAAAGCTTTGGCATCAGTGTTTTTGCTGCTTCCAGCGTGTTGGACGCGGAAAGAATATTGCATAACACCAGGCTCGATCTTGCCATCTGTGATTTTGAAATGCCATTTGCCGCCGATCTCAGCGTTCTTCAGCCTTCATCGCGCTGGCGCGGATTGTCGATTGGCCTGATGCCTTCACCGCGTCTGGACGACTCCAGCCACAAGCGCATACAAATCCGCATTCCTAAACCTGTGAGCGTTGACATACTGGTGCGGAGCCTCAAAGCTTCTTATACTAACATGGCGCAGCAGAGAATTGCCGCCTATCGCCATACTTTGCCGGTGAAATTGGTCTCAGGAACGCTTGCTCATCGCGGCTGGCAGCGCACGCTGCAGCAGGTAAGCGTCCTCAATATGAGCCAGACCGGCCTTTGCCTCAATGCCGCGGAGCCTTTGCCGCACGGCGCTTCCATCAGGATGAACCTGATGCTTCCCGAAACACCCTCGTCCCTGCATGCCAGCGGCCACGTGGTGTGGTCACACAGCAGCGGACGTGCCGGTGTCGCATTTGACGGCGCAACAGGCCCGGAGATGAAAAAGCTTCAAGAACAATTGAAGATGTGGCTTCCACGCGAACTGGGAATCGTGGCGCGGACGGCGTGAGCAACTGGCAATTAACAACTAGCAACTAGCAACTAGCAACTAGCAAAACCCTTCCGCGGGTTTGCACTGATAGCCGATCGGTATAAAGAAATAGCCGCGAATCCGGGCAAACGAACACGAACATGAAAAAAATTCGCCTTCATTTGCGTTGATTCGCGGCTGATTTCTATGGTCTTAACATCAAAACAGGTTTAACGGGTTTGGCCAGTTGCTAATTGCTAGCTGCTTCCTACACCCCCACCGGCTGTTTCGACCGATCCCCCACTGGAACCGGCGTAAACCAATTGTGCCGGTCTGTAGCCGTGCCATTCACAATCCCAAAGAATTCGCGCTGTAAAGCCAGCGTGACCGGCCCTGTGATGCCATTGTTGACACTAATTTTATCGATAGCGCGGATGGGAGTAATTTCTGAGGCGGTGCCGCAGAAGAAGACTTCATCTGCCAGATAAAGCATTTCGCGAGGAATCATCTGTTCCACCACCGGCATACCAATGTCCTCCGCCAGGGCAATCACGCTCTCACGCGTAATGCCGGGCAGCACAGAATTGCCCAGCGGCGGCGTCAGCAGCTTGCCTTTGCGGACAATGAAAATGTTTGCCCCTGATGCCTCGCTTACGTAGCCGTTCACGTCCAAGGCGATGCCTTCAACATAGCCATTTACGATTGCTTCCATCTTGATGAGCTGGGAATTCATGTAATTCGCGCCGGCCTTGGACATGGCGGGCATCGTGTTCGGCGCAATGCGCGACCATGAAGAGACGCACGCCTCTACGCCTTCACTCACGTCGCCGTGACCAAGATACTTACCCCACGGATAATTGGTCATGTAGACCTCGGTGGGCGAGTTGAAGGGATTCACACCGGCCTCGCCGTATCCCCGCATCACGATCGGACGCAGGTAGCATGGCCAAACGCCATTGGCGGCAACCAGTTCCAGAGACGCGGCACACAGCTGGTCGAGGCTGTAATCAATATCGATGCGGTAGATTTTGGCCGAATCGATGAGCCGCTGCATGTGGTCCTGAAGCCGGAAAATAGCTGGTTTGCCTGCTGGCGCGTAGCAACGGATTCCTTCAAAAACGGAAGAACCGTAGTTGACCACGTGGGCCATCACGTGGATCTGGGCATCCTTCCAGGGAATCAATTTCCCGTTGTGCCAGATATTTTCCGTCGCTTGAATCGCCATGGGGGGGAGGCTCCTTCAGATGTGATTTCCTGCTTGCCTGAACGCATTCAGACTCCGTCCCGGACTTCAGAACGGTCCAAACGCACTCTACCACTAATTAGATAGAAAATTCAGGCGAACAGCACATTATATCTGACGGAAATTTCCCCGGCCAACATTACATACGGCTGAATTCTCAGCGCATATTATGCAAATGTTTGCCGGGGAAGCGATTCCTACTGTCGTGACTGCGCCCCAGCCTGTGATTGTCCCGCTTTTTCCGGAGTTGCAGCAGCGGGAGTGTTCTCCGCTACAGTCGACGGCGGAGTGTAAAGATAGGTTTTTGGGTTCGCCATAATTGTTGGCATGGCGGCAAAAGGCTTGGAGTAATCGTTGGCGGCGTTCCAGAACAGGAATCCATCGCCGTGATGTCCGTGCGAAGAACTGACCTGCTTCAGGATGTATTCCGGCGAGTATGTCTTGGTCCGCCAGTGGAAAGCCTGCAGCCAGGGACGCAACACCACGCCGGTGCCTGCCGTGACTTTTTCAAAACGGTCCATCGAAACACTGATGAAATGCTCAGGAGCGTCGCCCGGGGCGGCGTAGCCATCCATTCCAAAGAAATGCGACGGGTAAATCATGGGAGAAAGCACATCGCAGTGCCTGGCCATTTTCGTAATGTCCTGGCCTGTATGGCTCAGGTCCACCTGCCGCTGCCATGCCATGATGCCAAACACGTCAAGCGAAACCAGCACGCCCATGGGGTGCAATTGCGTGTAGGCGCGATCCAAAAAATTGGCAATCACGTCATCGCGATGCATCTTAGGGTCTTTTTGGAAGGCAAACTCTGCGTCCGCCTGGTTTCCTTCAGCAGGAAAACGGACATAGTCAAATTGGATTTCGTCCACGCCGGAGGTGGCCACATACTTGGCCAGGGCGATGTTATAGTCCTGGACCTCTTTATTAGAGCTGTCTGACCACACCAGCTTGCCGTTTTCGCGCCAGGGCTGGTGCAGGCTTCTGGACTGCACTGCCAGCTGGCTATGGTTCTGGGCGATGTTGTCGTCCCGGAAAAGCGCCTGCCGCGCGATTACGTGCATATCCAGCGAGTGCAGGAACCGGACATACTTAGGTAGATTCGTAATCGGATGGTGCTGGATCTTTTTTGCCAGCGGGTGATCAAAAGGTATGTTGATGCTGCCGTCGCTGTCCTTAATATCAAAGACCACGGCATTTCCGCCCGCATCATGCCACCGGCGGACCAAATCAATTCCGTGGGCGCTGCCGGCAGTCCCGCCGGTCATATAAATGGCGCGGACTTCAGTATCTTTGGGGAAGGGCCGCGTTTTCTCCACAATCGGCTGCGGCTCAATGCCGGGAACCAGGATATTGTCGCCTTTCTTGAACGTGGTTTTGCCGCCATTCGCTTTGGCGATGGCGTCAACATACTCCGCGACTGTCATAAATTGAGATTCTGTCAGATGGCCGCGTGCCAGAAACTGGGCCGTGGTAACGGCTTTTGCCGTAACTGAGATTGTTCCCGGAGGCAGTTCTTGTGGCTGTGTAGCAGCAGTTGGGGCGAGGTTTTGCGCTGCGACGGCTGGTTTTTCAGCAGCGGAAGCTTTGATCTGGCCGTGACGCGTGAAAGCGACAACCACAACAATCAGCCCTATCACAACCAGGGCCGCAGAGGAGATGAAACGAAACTTTTTGGGTACCATTTGGGCTCTTTCCCGGGGTCTTGCAGGCATCTTACCATGCGTCCGGGTACTCTGATCAAAATGGCGTGAGTGTCTGGCCTTTTGTCACACTCTCCGCATCTAAGTGTTTGATGCATGTAGATGAAATGTTGACAGATGTTGACAGATTAGTAATGACAACTCTGGAGCTTACATCTCCATCTCACATTTACACCTCCGGAAAATCGGAGGAGTCCTCGGCAAAAGAGGCGGGGAATTTATGAGGACCGGTTTTAATACTGCTCTTGATCCCACCCGGCGCAGCTCAGACGCGCAGGACTTTGAAACCGCTTTGCGGCGCAAAATTGTTGGCCAGGACCCGGCCGTCGAAAAAGTGGTGGAAATTTACCAGATGTTTCTCGCTGGGCTGAACGCTCCCGGGCGTCCTGTTGGAAACCTTCTCTTTCTTGGGCCCACCGGCTCAGGCAAGACTCGCGTGGTAGAGGCCGTTGCGGAATCGCTCTTTGGCGATCCCCGGGCGATCATCAAAATTGATTGTGCGGAATTCCAGCACAGCCATGAAATCGCCAAGCTGATCGGCTCGCCGCCCGGATACCTGGGCCATCGCGAAACTCACCCTCTTCTCACGCAGGAGGCGCTCAACCAATGGCATACGGAAAAGCTCAAGCTCACGCTGCTGCTCTTCGATGAGATTGAAAAAGCCAGTGACGCGCTATGGCAGCTCCTGCTCGGCATACTCGACAAGGCCACGCTCACATTGGGCGACAATCGCCGCGTCGATCTTTCCCAGTGCTTGATCGTGATGACCTCAAACCTGGGCGCTCATGAAATGGACGAGCTCATGACCGGCGGCCTCGGCTTTGGCAATACCAGGCGGGCGAATCACATGGATGCCGCGCTTGACGACAAAATCACCCGCACCGCACAAGACGCGGCCCGGCGCAAATTTTCACCGGAATTCATGAACCGCATCGACAAGGTCGTGGTGTTCAAGACCCTGAAGCCGGAACATCTGGAGCAGATCCTGGAAATCGAGCTGGGAATGGTGCAGCAGCGCATCCTGCAGGCCACCGGAAACAGCCAGTTCGTATTTTCCTGCACGTCCCCTGTCAAAGGCTTCCTGTTACAGGAAGGAACTGATCCCAAGTATGGCGCCAGGCACCTGAAACGCGCGATTGAAAAGAATGTGGTTTTTCCGCTGGCTAACCTGGTCGCCACCGGCCAGATCAAGCTGGGCGATTTTATCCGCATCGATCGCAAGGAAGCTCAGATGACCTTTACCAAGGAAGCGGAAGGCGCTCTGGTACCGGTTCTCCTGGAAAAATACGGAGAGTTGAATCCAGGATCGCCCTTGGCAGCCAAGGCCGGACGGGGCACCAGCAAGTCAACGCGTGATTTTGGCGGGATGTCACCCCTGTTGGATCACAAATAGCAATTAGCAAATGGCAACTAGCAAATAGCCAAAAAGAATCAGCCGCGAATTAACGCGAAGAGACGCGAATCAAAAATTAAGAAATGATTCTCGTGTCCCGATCATTCGCGGTTTTTGCTTTTAATTACTCATTTACCAAATTACCCATTTACCAAATCTATTTGATTCGCGGCTGCCGTGTTTTGATCTGCGCTTATCAGCGAAATCTGCGGCGAAGAGTTTTTTGCTGATTACTGATTGCTGACCGCTGAATGCTTCTAACTCACGGCTCCATCGACTTAAACGATGCGTCTGCCGAAGTCGTGGCGATGTTCGGCCCTTCCTCTCGCGGGCGTATTCGCACATATTCGGCCATGGAGGGAAACAGCTCCTGGCGTTTCTCCAGCGTTTGCCTGGAGCCTTGCGGGGCGGTAAGAAAAGCGCAGAACTTTTCCAGCAGTCTTGAACCGGGGCAGAAGTCGTCGAGCCAAAGGAACTGGCCTTGCTCGTTGATCTCCAGGAACCACCACTCTCCGTTGTGGTCCACCGCAAGGTCCAGCGAGCCAGTGCAGACGCCGGCTGTGGCGGCGAACCGGAGGATGGCGCTCTCCACCGCCGCAGGTGTGGCGATGGGCTCGACCGCGACGTTTCTCAGCGCTGCGTCGTGGCGCCAGTCGAGTGAATTCGCAGGGGTGCGCAGAACGAATGAGTAGACGCCCTCTCCCATGAGCACCGCGCGGACATCAAATTCCTTCCTCACCTTTTCCTGATAGATGGCGGGAGAATACGTGAAGATCTCGTTATCCGTGGGCAGCTCTGCGCGATTCAGGGAAAAAGTTTCTGTCACCGTCACATCCGTCGATCCCTGCTGCTGCCATACATGCGTAGCAAACGCTTTGCAGATGGCATCGTTCGGATGGCGATCGAAAAAGTTCCGCACCGCCGCCGGCGAATTCGAAAAAAGCGATTCCGGAATCTTCAATCCTGATCTTTGGGCCAGACGCAGCTGGACGGCCTTGTTCCGTACAAGACGCACCGCTGAATATGGATTCACGCAGCGTACTGGCAGGCTTTCAAACATGTAGGCCAGTTCGCTAAAAAAAGATGGAGAAGGCGCGCCGCCCTTTTCCGGTTCTGAGGTCTGATGATCTGAAGCTTGATCATCTGAGGCCTGATGGTCTGCCTGGCGGAGCCAGAAAACGTCATCACTTTCCAGCCAATGTGTTCCCAGTCTGATGCTAGATTGTTCGTCCACCAGCAGTGAAGCCTGGTCCTGCTCAAGCGGGGAAACGCCGCTCCAGCATGCAGTCTGGTACCCAGCTTGTTCCAACGCCCATCGAACAGGGGCGGCATGGTCATCTTTCGGGTGCGCCATCACGATAATCTTCATGGCTTATGTGCGTGCTCTTTGTGTTTTGCAGCTTTGGTTTCTTAAATCAGCCAATTATCCGGTTTCGCGGCTGAATGGTTTAATCTGCGCTCATCAGCGAAAATCTGCGGCGAATGACTTATGTCGCATAAAGACGGAAGCGCCGACTTGCGGTCCGCGCTTCCGCAGTTTGCACATCCTTGGTTCAAAAAACCGGTTTCAAAAAACGAATTTAAAAAACGCTTGGCAGCTATTGGTCCAGCATCTCATCCGGACTGCTGATGGGGCCGGTTGGAAGATCGGTGGCAACCGTAAGTTTCGCGCCCGTGACCTGTTCTATTTCTTCCTGGGTCAACTGATGAGCATTTTTCCGGACGAGTACCCTGTTATGATCGTTCGACATCGGTTTCTCCTTTCAAAATGAGTGGCAGTCAATTAGCTATCCAGCCTCTGGTCTGGATTGCCGTTCGTATGGGTCACAATGACGCTGAGGAGCGTGGGGATGCCTCCAGCGGTCTGGTCAATTTCATCCTGGGAAAGTTGGCGAGCACCCCTGCGGGTGAGCACGCGGTTGTCGTCGTTCGGCATGGAGATCTCCTTTCAGCCTTCTCCAAAGCCTGGGAATCGATCTGCCAAAAGCGAACCACTAAAAGCTATGTATCAACGCTGTGGTCGGGATTGCTGGACGTGCCCGTTACCAGCGTGGTCAGACGTGTTGGAATCAGGCCGCCTGAAATCTCGTCCAGTTCGCTCTGGGACAGTTTGCGGGCGCCCACGCGGGTAAGTACCCGATTGTTGTCTTGGTTCGACATACGTTTTCTCCTTTCTGTTCCTGATCTCTTCACCCGATACTTCTGGCCCTGGCGGACCAGACACATCAAGCCTCTATTCGTCGGTGGTGAAATCCGATCCGCTGGGGCTGTTCGTGCGGATCACGCTCAGAATCGAGGGCAGGCTGGCGCCTGTAACTCCATCTACTTCATTCTGGGTCAGTAGACGCGCCCCTTTGCGAATGAGCACACGGTTATTGTTGTTTGACATGGGCTTTCTCTCTTTCCAGTGAAGTGCCTTCTCCAAATCACGCCAGGCACAACGAGTCGAAACAGTGGATTTGACCTAGCTATCCATGTCGGTATCCGGGCTATGCATGGTGTTGGTCCCGGTCAAACTGGCGCGGGTGAATGGGCCGTCGCCCCCGTTGATCTGTTGCAGTTCGTCCGATGTGAGCTGACGGGCCCCTCTGCGGGTGAGTACACGGTTCTCATTATTATTCGACATAAATTTCTCCTTTCAGTTTTTGGCTTTCTTCTCCAAATATCCTGAGTGGAATTAAATCTGGTGAAAGTGTATCTGGACCGCAAGCCGCCATTGGCTATTGATCGAAGGTATCGTCAGGATTGTTGCTTGTGCCGGTGATAAGAGCGGTGGCGAATGTGAGCTTGCCTCCGGCAACTTCTTCCACTTCGTTGTGTGTGAGTTGGCGAGCACCCTTCCGGCAGAGCACCCGGTGATCGTTGTTCAACATGGGTTTCTCCTTTCAAGTGGTTTCGATTTCCTTCTCCAAACACGCTGGCGAAACCAATCGTCAGAGAGCACAACATCTATTGAGAAAAGACTAATGGAACAAAGTTTGGTTGTTCAACAGATTAATGAGAGCTGGTTTCCCGAATTGGGACTGTTCTGAAATTCCAAGCGCCAGCGCTTTTGAAGTCCTGAGCGAGGGGATCCTAATTTGATTAACTGTTTGGAGGGAATACAGCCAGCAATTTACCACCTTCGAGTTGATTCGCGAAATTCGCGGCTCAATTGTTTTGATCTGCGCTCATCAGCGAAAATCTGCGGCGATGTTTCTTGGGTGAGTGCTGAATGCTGTCCGCTGACTGCTAACCCTTTTTCAGCTCAATCAGTACCAGGCGGGCAACTTCTTTGAGCGTTTCAAAAACGCCCTTTCCCTGGAAGGCCACCGCTTCAAAGGTAGGCTCTTCTTTTTTAGCTAGTTCGCGCTTCAGTTCCTCCACGGCCATGGCGCTGGGCAGGTCGCGTTTATTGAATTGCAGGACGTAAGGGATCTTCTTGAAATCGTAACCGTGTTCTTTCAGGTTCTCCTGCAGGTTTTCCAGCGCTTCAATATTGGCGTCCATGCGCTCTTCCTGCGAATCGGCCACAAAGACCACGCCATCCACGCCGCGCAGGATCAGCTTTCTACTGGCATCGTAAAAAACCTGGCCGGGAACGGTATAAAGATGGAATCGGGTGCGGAAGCCGCGGACAGTCCCCAGATCGAGAGGCAGAAAGTCAAAGAAGAGCGTCCGGTCCGTCTCCGTGGCCAGGGAGATCATCTTGCTCTTCTGTTTGTCGACCGTCTTATCGAAAATATGCTGCAGGTTCGTCGTCTTACCGCCCAAACCAGCGCCGTAGTAGACGATCTTGCAGTTAATTTCTCGTGCGGCAAAGTTAATAAAGCTCAAGACTCTCCTGGCAAATCGGCGGGCGCAAGCTCCCTTGCGGTCCCGAACGGCCCTGGTGCTGAAAGACTTTTTTATATCATAACGGATTTACAGAAGCGGGCGGCTTCTGATTCTATGCTCTGTGCCAGAGTACCAAATTCTGTACCTCCGGCAGAAAGAACCAAAGTAACTAAGGTTTTGGCGCCGATTGCGACGACTGCGGCGGCAGCGGATAGTAGCCCTGCTTGGCAATCACGTTCAGGTTCGGACGCAGCACGCGAACTTCGATCGGACGGAAAGAGCTCGATTTTGTTGCCTGCGTCGTGTATCCCAGCGTGTATTGATTGCGCGCCGTATCGGCGATCTTGGCGTAAGCCTGTTCGATTCCCTGACGATCGAATTCAGCCACCATGTCGCCCCCTGTATCAGCCGCGTAGCGGGGAAGTATGTTTCCTGTCCCAAAACCGGGGATGCGGATGCGATTGGCTTTATCGTAAATAGGGATTGCTGCGGTATCCACGCCGACGCCATACACGCTGATGCCATTGGCCAGCAGGACTCTCCTCACCTCATCGTATCCGGCGTTGCTGCCCTGCTCCCGGCCATCACTCACAACAAAGATAATGCGGCGGCGGGTTTTGTCGCGCTTGCTCAGGTCTTGGGCCGCTTTCAAAATCGCATCATTCAGCACATAGAACTCGCGCGGCGCAGTTGGCACGTCTGATGCCTTGCCGCCATTAGCGTTTGGATCGCTTACCGGATGGCCATTGATGGTTGGTCCGCTGCCAAAAGGCCCCCCCACAACCGGTGGACCGCTCTCTCGACCGGGACGCTTAATGCGATTGACGCTGGCAGTAGAAACACTAGCAGCACCGGAAAATCCCGAAACCTGCTGTACCGTGTGGCCATACCGATACAAGGCAACTTCATCCACTTCACTGAAAGCTCCAATGAGAGCCGGCAGAGATTCATTCACCTTCTTCATGGTTGTAGAAGGCAAGTCTGTGGCGACAACCACGGCTGCCGAAAGCGGGAACGCATCGGCAGAAAAAAACTTGAGTTGTTGCAGCACGCCATCTTCATACACCCTGAATTCGTTGGAAGAGAGCCCGGGAACGAGCCTGCCGGAGGCATCTTTCACGCGCACCGGAATCTGCACAAAGTTCACGGCTACGCTCATCTTGTAGAGTTCGTCACGACCACCTGAAACTCCGCCTTGCCTTGGCGTGGAACGCTGGGTTTGGGGCGCTGGAGTCGGTGTTGCTTCAGGCTGGGCGGGATGCGCATTAATCGGCGCTGCTGGGGCATTCTCGGGGAACTGGCCGGTCTGTTGCGGCTTGGGCTGAGGCGCGTCTGGGACGCCCTGGGAAGACTGGTCCTTCGGCTTAGGGCCATCGGGGAGAGTCTGTTGGCTCAGAACGGGCAAACTCATCACCGCGAGGGCGCAAATCAGCCCTTTTTTCCCAAGGGTCAACCTAAGCATTAGTTCCTCCTACTACTTAGAATGTTTCTGGGCCCGGAATGTTGCGATTTTTCAGCGGGAATGCCTTTCACACCTCATTGTAAGGCTTCGAGGCAACTCCCCTGCATCTAATACAATAGACCACAACACATTTTCATAGAAAGGCTAATGTCCAAGGCCTTTATGCGGATTTCATTACTCGCTTTTGTAATCGCATTGACTTCTCTATCCCTGTTTGCCCAGCAGGAATCTGCTCCTCCCTCCGTGCAGAAAGACTCCGCCAAGGACCAGATCCAAGATAAGGAGCAGGTCCCCGATAAAGACCAGGGGAAAGTTCCGGTTTTCCGCAAAAACGTGACCGTGGTCAACGTCCTATGCTCGGTAAAAGACAAGCACGGCGCCTTAATCCCGAACCTCACCAAGGATGATTTCCAGCTTTTTGAAGAAGGAAAGCCGCAGACCATCAAGTACTTTTCCACGCAGAATGACGTGCCGATTACGCTGGGATTGCTGATTGATAGCAGCAAGAGCATGGAACGCACGCTGCCCGAGGAAAAAGTTGTTGCCAGCGGGTTCCTGCAAAAAGTGCTTACCAACAAGGACCTGGCATTTGTGATCAGCTTCGATATCAGTGTTGACCTGCTCCAGGACCTTACCAATGACATGCATACTCTCCGCACCGGCCTGGATAAGGCCCGAATCAACACCAACACGGCAGGTATGGCGCCTATGGGGAATCCCGGCCCGGTGCCGACCGGAATCGGTCAAAGCAAGGGCACGCTGCTGTTTGACGCCGTTTATCTCGCCGCGGATGAGGTTTTAAGCAAACAGGTCGGACGCAAAGCCATGATCGTCTTGACCGATGGTGATGATGTAGGCAGCAAACTGCGTTTGAAAGATGCTATTGAAGCCGCACAAAGAGCTGATGCCGTGGCTTACGTCCTGCTGATTACGGACCCCATGTATCCCTCAAATTACGGCGACATGAGCAAACTCGTGGAACAGACGGGTGGCCGCATCATTACAGTGAGCCGTCCCGACAAACTGGATAAAGCATTTTCTGAGATTGCCGCCGAACTGCGCAGCCAGTACCTGCTTGGCTTCACTTCCACCAATCCGGTGAATGACGGTAAATTCCGCCGCATTGAGGTGAAGTCTAAAGAGGGATACAAGGTGCAGGCGCGCAAAGGATACTATCCGCCGAATGACACAGCGGCGAGCCGGTAATTACCGCGGATTTACGCGGATCATCGCGGATTACCGGCGTGATTTCTCCGCGTGCATCCGCGGTAAGACGCTCTTGCTTTACGGCTTGGGCACGTAATATCCCTTTTTCGCCCGCACCTTATATTTCTTGCTGTCCGTCATGACCTGGATCGGCCGGAATTGCCCATTGGCCACAAACTGGTCTGGCCGGTAAGAAATCATGTACTGGCTGCGCAACTCCTCCTGAATATCATTGAAGGCGCTCACTACGTCATCGAGCTTGATGGGGAAGAAGGCACGGCCTCCTGTAGCTTCCGACAGGGCCTTCAGATCGTCGTCGCCTTTGCTATGTCTTTCCACCAGAGAAGTGCTGATCGTATAAATGATCACTCCCGCGCGCTGCGCCATATCAATTGCTTCCTGCCGATAGACGCGGCTCAGGTTGTCCTCGCCGTCTGAAATCAGAATGATTGCCCGGCGCACCGCGCCGCTTGCCTGCTCTTTCATCAGCTTGTCGCGACAGGAGAAGTAGACAGCGTCCCACATCGCTGTCCCGCCCCCTGCCTTGATTACCTTTACACCGGTCCTGAGTTTATCGATGTCGCCGGTAAAATCCTGCGTTACATCCCATTGCTCGTCAAAAGCAAGCACAAAAGCGAGGTCAGTCTTGGGGCGGATGATTTCGTAAAGAAATTCTGAAGCTGCATCCTTTTCAAACTGGAACCGGTCGCGGATGGAGTTGCTGGCGTCAATGAGCAGGCCCACCTGCAACGGCAGATCGGTTTGCGCGGCATAGTTCATCACCTGCTTCGGCGGCATCTTGTTATCGAGAATCCTGAATTGGTCCTGCTTCAGGTCGCGCACAAATTTGCCGTCTTTATCCACGACGGTGAAGACCACATTGACTTCGTCTGATCGGATGCGGACGGTGGGAATCTTTTGGTCCTTTGAATCGGTATTGGAATTGCCGGGCTGCTGCTGGCTGCTAGTCGATGGCGGCGCGGGGGGAGCAGGAGTTGCTTGCTGGGCAGTTGCCAAGCTCCATGCGATGGCCATCGCAATAAAGAGGAACAGATACTTTTTGAGAATCATAAAAATGTGGCTGATCTACTCATTATAGTTGCAATCGCTGCGCAATCTCCTGCCGGCTCAATGCAAGCTTCAGAGACAAATAAAAGCCCGGTCAGAGCCGGGCTTTCATCAGAAATCATGTTGGGTCCCTATTGGCGAGGCACGTAGTATCCCTTTTTTGCCCGAACCTTGAATTTCTTGTTCTCCGCGGAGATTGTTATGGCGCGGAACTGCCCGTTGGCTTCAAATCCCTCAGGTTTATAGAACACGGAGTACTGGCTACGCAGCTCTTCATGAATGTCATGAAACGCGTTGGCCACGTCTTGCAGCTTGAAAGGGAAGAACGCCTGGCCGCCGGTAGTTTCCGCCAGCATTTTGAGGCTGCGGTCGCCTTCGTCGGGATTATTGCTCAGGTTGGTGCTGATGGTGTAAACGATTACTCCGGCGCGTTGCGCCATCTCAATGGCTTCCTGGCGCAGAACGCGACTCTGATTGTCATCGCCATCAGAGACCAGAATGATCGCCCTGCGCACAGGCCCGGTCTCTTTTTCCTTCATCAGCTTGTCGCGGCAGGCATAAAACACGGCGTCCCACAGCGCTGTGCCGCCGCCCGGACGAATCACTTTTACGCCCTTTGTCAGTTTGTCGAGATCGCCGGTGAAATCTTGCGTCAGGTCCCAGACTTCGTCAAATGCCAGCACAAATGCCTTGTCGGTCTTGGGACGAATGATCTGGTGGAGAAATTCGATCGCGGCATCCTGCTCAAACAGGAAACGGTCACGGATGGAGTTGCTGGCATCGATCAAAAGGCCTACGCGCAATGGCAGGTCAGTTTCCGCGGAAAAGTTCATGATCTGCTTAGGAGGCTTGTTGTTATCCAGGAATTTGAACTGATTTTCTTTTAGGTCTTTGATGAACTTGTTGTGCTTGTCCGTGACTGTAAAGATGACGTTGACTTCATCGGAGCGGCTGTGGAACGTCTGCACCGGCTGCGTATCGTCCGTAGCCGAAGTTGCTGATCCAGGCGCAACGGCGCTCGCGCTGGGCGAGGGAGCCTGTCCCATGGCCGGTGACTGCGCGGCTGGCGGAGTGGTTTGCGCCAAAGCAGAGCAGCAAACCAGAGTGAGCGCGAACAACAGCGCAAGGGTCTTCTTCAAATACATATCAGGGCTTCTCTCGCACATTATAGTCTGTGACCAACAATCCTCAATCCCCGATTTGACGGAGAAATTCACTTAGCTCAGCCGGTAACGGCTGCTGGAACGAAAGCGGCCTGTTACTTATTGGATGCCGGAATTGTATCGCGAAAGCATGCAGAAAGTTCCTTTTCAGGGATGCAACCTCTGGCTCTGTACCTCCGTAACTCGGCGGAAGTGCGTGAGATGGTACGCGGGACGGCGCGCCATATAGAGTGTCTCCCACAACAGGATGGCCTATCGACGAGAGATGTACCCGGATCTGGTGCGTCCGTCCTGTCTCGATCTTTACCTCAAGCAGGGCGAACTTGCCGTAAGTGCCCTCAATCTGCTTGGTAACTTCCCAGTGCGTGATGGCCGCGCGCCCGGGCCTGCTTTGAGAGTTGAGCCGCGTTGTCATCCGTGCGCGACGGACCATATCGCGGCTGATAGCGGCTGTGATCGTCCCCCTTGTCATTTTGGGCCAGCCGTGCACCAGCGCGATGTACGTCTTTTTGACTTCGCGACCTGCAAATTGCTCTGCCAGCTCTCTGTGGGCCAGATCGGACTTGGCGACCAGAATCAGCCCGCTAGTCTCTTTATCCAGGCGATGGACGATCCCCGGCCTTAGCTCTCCGCCAATTTCTGAAAGCCGGTTAAAGCGATGAAGCAGTGCATTGACCATGGTTCCGCGATTTCCTGCCTCACCCTTGCCTGAGCCGGCATGCACGCTCATGCCTGCCGGCTTGTTGATTACGGCGATGCTTTCATCTTCGTAAACCACGTCAAGCGGAATATCTTCCGCAAAAGCTTTGAGCGGAGGCAGTTCAACCGTGCCGGTGATGACGATCTTTTCCCCTCCGCGCAATTTCATGGAAGGCTTGGGTGACTTTCCGTTAATGAGAATTTTGTTTTGTTCGATGAGCTGCTGAATGCGTACACGACTGACTTCGGGAAGCTGCGAGACAAGCCATTGATCAAGGCGGGTTCCGGCGCGATCGAGAGGAACCGAAAGAACCTTTTGTATAGGCGTTTCTGCCACGCAGGGATTGTAGTGGATCAGCAACTAACGCTTGAGGTCGAAGCAGTCAAAACCGTGATCGTTATCGGTTGCGCCATACCGCAGCCTCTTTCTATTATTGGCTACAATTAATTATTCTTGCAAACATGATATTGCATGCAATATCATGTTTTTCTGTGCTCAGTGCGTACGTCCTGGATACGGATGTGATCGTTGCGGCTTTGAGGAGCGATAAAGGCGCTTCGCGCCAGCTTTTTTTAGCTGCGTTGGAGCGCAAGTTTGAGTTATTGATTTCAGTTCCATTGATCATTGAATATGAAGCAGTCTTGACCAGGCCCGCGCATCTTGCTGCGTCTGGATTGAGCAGCGCTGAGGTCGGCCACGTGCTCGACGATGTGGCTGCTGTTGCCAGACCGGTTCGCCTCGCATTCAGATGGAGGCCGCAATTGCCTGCTCCCGATGATGATATGGTACTGGAAACAGCGGTGAATGGAGGCGCGCACGCGATAGTGACCTTCAATCAACGCGATTTCTTACCTGCGGCAAAAAAGTTCGAATGTAATGTGATTCTACCGGCAACGGCGCTTGAGAAGATGAGGAGTTCAATTTCATGAGACGGAGTAATTTTGCATTGCGGTTGCAACCCTCGCTGTTAGATGAGTTGCGTAAAGCTGCCGAAGCGGAAGGCGTAGCTTTAAACCAGCTTATTAACGTGGCGGTGGCGGAAAAGGTGTCCGCACTGCGTACAGAGGATTATTTCCGTCAGCGCTCCCGCCGCGCTGATCGGGCGGAAACGCTGAGGATCCTTGAAAAAGCTGGGAAAGGCAATCCGCCGGTGGAAGGAGATGAACTCCCCGCCAATGCAAGATCCAACGTCAGGCCTAAAGTCCAGCGAGCAAAACTTCCGCGGAAATCCCGAAAAGCAGCCGGATCATCTCGCCCACCTGAAAATTAGCGTTAGCGGGCGAAGCGAACTTTCGTGCCGAAGCGCAAGCAACTGGAAAAAAAATCTTCAGGCAAGATTCGTTATAGCGGTTTGGAACTCAACGACAAATGCGGGAATTCAGCGCTGAGGCCGACTTGCGTGCCGAAGCGCGAGCATCAGGAGCAGAAGAAGCTGAAGCGGTCATTATTCTCTAGCGGGGGTGGAGCGCAGCGACAAAAACAACCGACCCACTTGGCCGTGTGACCGGGCCGTTCTGAACCCGTCCTAAGACGGTGGGAACCCGCCGCGGCTCTTTAGGCATTTCCGTACTGGCGGAACCTCGCACACCGAGCCGTTATTATACGAGTCAGGCCCCCTGTTCATTGAATGTTGGTTCATGAACGGTTACCGTTCTCACCTGCGTTGCAGGCCGGTTATCAGCCCTGATGCTAAAGAAAAGCAGAGTAGATGGCAAGTGCCGCAGGTTAATTTGAGGACGAATTAAAAGGTGAACTCCCGGATCAAGGGCGGATTCTGGTCGAAGTTGCTGTAGCGCACCCACTTGGGTCTTACGACGAAATACACGATTCCCGGCCAGCTTAGTCGCGCGGGGCCATCGGGCCAGACGCGAAAGTAAATGTCCTGATATCGACGCAAAGCTTCTCCCGCGAGCACTTCCGCGATTCCTTCATACTGCACCGTTTGCTCTCCGCTCCAGCCGAAAACGAAAGAGCAGTCGGGCTGGGCGATCAAATTGCTGTATTTGCGCGAGTTTTTAACTGTGTCAAAGATGATTTCAAGATTTTCACTGACGGCAAAACCCACCAGCGCTGACTGGGGTCTGCCTGAAGGCCCAACGCTGGAGAGCACTCCAAGCTTCGACCTTGCGATGAAATGAAAAAGATCAAGGTGTGTCACGCGAGAAGCACCTGAGCATGCGGTTGCCCTTTGCCGCTATCCCGCGCGGCGCTCATCCTGCAATACTTCGTCCAGCGCGCCGGCCAGCTGTCCGGCACGGCGATTGAACTCGCCGGCCAGCAGATCATATTTCTTTTTCAGGATGTGATATTCGTCGGCAATATTCAGAGCCGCCAGCACGGCCAGGCGGAGGGAATCGATCGTTGTGGTCTGCTCGCCAACGGTACGCATCTTGCCGTCAACAAATTCCGCCAGCTTGGTGATATATTCCGCATCCACGCCGCGGAGGTTATAAACCTGATCGTAAATTTCCACTCGGACGGGCGGCGCTGCTGTCGGTTGAGTCACCAAGTTGTTCTCCCTTCAAATCTGTTTAGTTCGATTATCGTCCGAGTTGGCGTACGGTCAAGTCTTTTATTGTGTCGCTCCGCTCCAACCCGCTGGAGAATCTTCTCGACTCGACCCTAAATTGGCTCCTGATGCAAGCCGCTCGCCGCGTGGTCGGGCTCGCGGCTGCCTTCTGAGCGTCAACCACGCTTTGCCTGGACCACGACCGCCGTGCCGTAGGCCAGAACTTCCGTGACGCCCTGCATGATCTCGGTGGCGTCATATCGGACACCGACCACGGCATTGGCACCTAGCTGCCCGGCATGCTGGAGCATCAAATCCAGTGCTTCCTGGCGCGTTTTCTCACAAAGATTGGTCAAAAGCGTGATATTTCCGCCCACCAATGTCTGCAAGCTGGCTCCGATTGTTCCGAAGATCGACCGGGAGCGCACGATGATTCCCCGTACCATGCCCAGTGTTTGCACCACTTCATAACCATGCAGCTCAAATTGCGTGGTGGTCATGTTGTGCGGGACGTTCATTTGTATCGCTTTGCTCCAAACTGCTTCCAAAAGCATTTCACCCTTGCAAGGTATCCTGCCCATGGGCAATCGGCTCGGCATATCGCCAGCCTCGCCGCTCACTGATGTCTCAAAATCAGCCTTCGGCCACCAGGGCATCAATCTGCTTGAGCATCTTTTCCACGCGCCCGCGCACTTCCTCGCGCTCTTTTTTCAATGCGATCATCTCGCCGCGTAGGACGTCGAGTTCCTCTTCGCGTGTTTCCAGTTGTTCGCGCAGGCGACCAGCATCGCGCTCCGCGGCAGCTTTGCCTTCACGCGCTGACTTCAGCAGCTCAATGGCTTTATAGATTTTTTCTTCCAGCGCAGGAAAATCGTCGTTGAAGGTTCTTGTTTCCGTCTCAGCTTCCATTTCACGAGCAAGTTTCAATGACATAAATAAACGACACCTCGGAAGGATGATGTTCTTTGCGGAGTATAACGCACTCGCTTGTGGATAAGGATGATGATTTCGCATGCAGATACTCTTGCACAAAACGTCTTGGCTGAAGATGCCTGCTTGATTAACTTCCAGCATGACTATGGGACCTTCATTCGGCGGCTTTGTCTACTTTGCAGGCGCCAAGTTCCTGGGATATTCAGCATTCGTACATTTCCTGCGCAAAAAGTGGAATGACGTTTCCACAGAGAAGCCCTGGCGTACTTTTGAAATTGGCGGCACGCGGACGTTGATCGGGGTTGGTGTAGGAATCTCCTACGGACTCCTGTTCGCTGGGATCGTTGAACCTGGCTCGAATTCAGAGCGATGCATGGAGCCTGGGGCTTTTCTTTGTCTTTCTGATTCCGGTGCGTCTCGGCGAGTGGTACTGGCTGCTGAGGATTGCATTCGAGCAAAAAGTCCGCGGGGCCCCGCAGATACCGTGGAGCCTCGGCTGGGGCACTTCGGTTTCCTTCGCTCTTGACGCCATCGGTGTCGCAGCAGCTTTTGTCATGCCGGGTGGGATGTGGGTCTGCTGATCTGCTCAGCCTTACGACGCCCGCCGGTCCAACTCTTCTAGCTGGCTGCCTTCGCCGCTGCCGGTGAAGTCGGTAAGCCCGGTAACCGTTGCCAAGCCAAGGCCCTGCATTCTGAAGAAGCGGGATTCAGGCTCATCGGCAAAGCGGAGCATATCAGGCAGACTGGCGACCATGCCGCTCAAACCAAAATCGATGGTACCGTGGGTCTCATACGAGATCTCTTTTGCCACGCCGCCGGGATAGTCTGTGCAGAGAGCGGTGATGGTTTCTGCTGCGCCACAAACCAGGGCGCTTACCGCTGCGCGCTTATTGCGTCGCCAGAAAAATGCGGCCATGCCGAAGAAAGAAGCTGCCATCGCATAATCGATAATGGCATGGGCTTTCGGCGGAATCACTTTGGGCATTTTGTTGGTGGTCCATTTGGCGGCTTGATCCAATAGCGGCATGGGTTTCTCTCCTTGGGCAGTCCTTTAAAGAGATGGAACGCGCCTTGCAGAAGTTGTCTTTGATCGAAAAGGGACTTTGTATGAACCAGGAGAGCTGCTGCCCGCTACCGAAGGATTTGTGGGAATGAAGCTATTTTGAGGTAGAGACGTAGCATGCTACGTCTCTACGTAAGCGATTTGGGTTCACCTGGCACTGTCGTTGATTTGACGGAACTCACTTGGTCTTAGCAGTTCGCCTATTTCGTAGCTGCCAATTTGTCCCACGACTGCCAGAATGCTTTCATCTCATTCGGCTGGCCCAGAGAAATGCGGGCGTATGTGTCCATCGGCGGAAACGGACGCCCAATCCGGATGTTGTCTTTCTTGAAATGATCGATCACGGTGCGGATGGGGCGCTGCGTGTTGAACATCACAAAATTTGTCCAGGAAGGAATCACCTGGAGCTTGCGGGATGCTGCTTGTCTCTGGAACTCATCGCGGTCAAAACCGTTCCGCAGGATCGCAGCCTTGCGATCATCTTCATTTTCCAGTGAAGTCAGTCCCGCGCGCAGGGCCAATATGTTTGTGCTGTCCTCAAGCTTGTGGGCTGCCATGGCTTTGCTGTTTGCGGCGGAAGTAACGGCATATCCCAGCCTGAGGCCGGCCATGCCATAGATCTTCGAGAATGTGCGGGCCACAATCACCTTGTCTGGATCGACGGGAGTCGCCAGGAACGAAATGTAGTCGGCGGCCACGGGGACAAAGTCGTGATAAGCCTCATCCATCAGCACATAAGTGTTCGGCGGCAAATTGCGAATAAAAAGTTCCAGGCTGCGCCGTGGCGTAACGCTGGCTGTGGGATTGTTCGGGTTGCAGACGTAAATCAGGCCGCCATCTTTCCCCACGGCTTCCGCCATTTGCACCAGTTGGTGCGAGTATGAAGCGGCCAGAGGGACCTTAACCACCTCAGCGTTCGCGGCTTTGGCATAGAATTCAATTGCCTCAAAGGTTGGCACGGCCATTACCAGCTTTTTGCCTGGACCCGTAAATGCGCTGGCGGCCATCTTAAGAATTTCAGTCGACCCACAGCCCAACGTCACTTGTTCCGTTTTTACGCTATGCAGGGCGGCAATGCGTTCGATCAGCTTGTCATAGCCGCGGTCGGGGTAGCGGTTGGCGTCCTGAAACGGGTTCTTCATGGCCAGCACGCTGGGGAACGGTCCGTAAGAGTTCTCATTGCTGTTGAGCAGAATAGGTCCGCCCGGCGTGGCTGTGCGCTGCGGTTCAGCCCAGATCAGCAGTTCGGTAGGGAAGCTTGCGGTAGCGGCGGCTGCCGCGCCAAGTCCAGCGGTTTTGAAAAATGATCTGCGGGAGAGCATGGCAGGGATTGTACTCTGGGCAGTGAAAAAAATTCTAGCGGATAAACCGTAGAGGACACAGAGGAGCACAGAAAAGTTGTCGCTTCTTAGAAGCTAAAATCTCTGTGTGCCTCTGTGCCCTCTGTGGTGAAGAGCTTTGGGTTTATGCCGCTTTGACGTTCGCTCGCTTCGCGGTTTCGCACAAGGCTACAAAGCCCGCCGAATCGTTCGTAGCGATATCGGCCAGGATCTTGCGGTCCAGCTCTACGCCAGCCTTCTTGAGGCCGCTGATGAACTGGTTATAGCTGATGCCCTGGGCGCGTGATGCCGCGCCAATGCGGACGATCCAGATCGAACGGTACTGGCGCTTCTTCTGTTTGCGGCCGCTGTAGGCGAATTTAAGGCCGCGCTCCACTGATTCTTTGGCGGCGCGATGCAGTTTTGATTTTGTTAAAAAATATCCACTTGCGCGCTCAAGTATCTTTTTGCGGCGCTGGCGGCGTTTACTACCACGTTTTACGCGAGGCATGTTTCGCTCCCTTTTTTGTTGCCGGATTCCCGGCGGTTATCGCGGCTGCAGGGAAGGTTTTAGGTCCCTGTTCGCTCGCGGTGGCGCATCTTTTTTGACTGCGCCCATTTTTCAGGTCCGGCCTCAGCACTGGTTTTCTTCAGGCGGGCCGAGCTCTGTTCCGAATGTTAGTACGGAATCATCCTCTTGACTTTTGGCGCATCGGCCGCGCTCACCAGTGTATCGGTATCGAGGTGGCGTTTGCGCTTGGTGTCCTTAGAGGTAAGAATATGGCGCTTGAACGCTTTGCCGCGTTTGATCTTGCCAGTCGCGGTCTTCTTAAAGCGTTTTGCTGCGCCTTTGTGGGTTTTTAGTTTAGGCATAATTCCTTAGCACTTAGTAATCAGCAGTTAGCATTAGCAGTTGGCAATTAGCTTTGCCCCGTCGCGCACCGCATCGCGCCCGCGTACCAGATTGCATTGGCGAATTGCTGTTGCCAGCAGTAACGGCTATTTGCCAATTGCTAGCTGTTATTTGCTGACTTGTCCGCTTTGTGCCGGGGGCTGCTGAGGCGGTTTCTCCTGTTTTTTTGCGCCGCCAGGCACCTGCTTTGGAGGAGCCAGGATCACGTGCACGGTATTGCCTTCCATGCGCGGCCTGAATTCCACAATCCCTTTATCGCCGACTTCAGTCACCAGTCGCTCCAGGACTTTTCTTCCCAGGTTCTGGTGGGCCATTTCGCGTCCGCGGAAGCGAAGGCTGGCTTTTACCTTGTCGCCTTCACTCAGAAACCGCAGCACATGGTTCCTTTTGGTCACGTAATCGTGCTCATCCACGTTGACGCTGAACTTTACTTCCTTCAGGACGATCTGCTTCTGGTTCTTTTTCGCCGCCCGTTCCTTCTTTTCCTGCTCGTAGAGGAACTTGCCGTAATCCATAATGCGGCACACCGGCGGATTTGCAGTGGCCGAGATCTCTACCAGATCAAGATTTTGCTCACGGGCCTTTCTCGTCGCATCCATGGGATTCATAATGCCCAGCTGTTCGCCTTCCGGGCCGATCACGCGAACTTCCCGCGCGCGGATGCGCTCATTCATCTTAATAAACCGTTTATCTATGCGATCCTCCTCCGCCCATTCCCGCGCAAATGGGAATCCTGAAACGTCTCAGCCCCTTGATGAACATGGAAATCGCCGGGTAACCGGCAGAGGGAGAGACCAAAAAATTATAGCACGATCAAGCGGCGCCGTCGGATTTGACACTCCTTTAACGCAACGGTTTTATTGTCGATCTTTATTTATTGTCGATCAATCGCCTTTTTACATCCGGCGTCTTTGAGCTTCTGGATGATCTCAGGATCAGAGCCGCAATAGCGAAGCGCACCGCAGCAACTTCCAGCGACAGCTTTCACCGCCTGCTCAATCTCGTGCAATGTCTCCGGCTGTTTGCGGAAATAGCAGTGGGCCTTGCGGCCTTCAGAATTCAGTTCCCAGACCATCAGGTCGGGAGCAAGAACGTGGGGATAGCCGCATGTCATGCAGTCCTGATTCACCACATAAAATGGTCCCGAGGCGTTCATGGGGTGAGGCTGGTTCGGCGTAGTTGTAGGAAAAAGGCGCTTTCGACCCATCGACGAGCGTGTAGACGGAGTGGCACCTTCAAATAGAGAGAGCGACTTCTTCTGTCGCCAAGGCCACCAGTTCTTCATCCATAACCTCAGAAATCTCAGCGATGAGAATTTGATTTGCTTTGTGCCGGCCAGCCAGCCGAACTTTCAGGTAGTTGTCGCTGAGCGCTTCCGTCCAATCATCATCGCTTTGTTGCAGCGTAAGTACCTCAAGCGTCTTGCCCAGGAATTTACGACGAAATGCCAGATTCTTCTCTGCGGCCAAGTCCCGTAACACGCGATTGCGTTGTCGCGCTACCTGCACCGGTATCTGATCAGGCATGGCCGCTGACGGCGTTCCGGGGCGCGATGAGTAGGTAAACACATGCAGATAAATAAAAGGCAGGTGTTCGATGAAGCTGCGGCTTTCTTCAAAGAGTTCCTCAGTCTCGCCGGGAAAGCCGACCATGACGTCCGCGCCGATGGCAGCATCCGGCATGGCTTCATGGATCTTGCGAATTTTTTCCGCGTAATGCCAGGGGCGATACTTGCGGTGCATGCGGCGCAAAATTCTGTCGCTTCCGGACTGCAGCGGAACATGCGCATGCTTGGCGATGCGCGGCGAACCCGCGACAAGGGCGATCAGGTCGTCGCTCCAGTCCATGGGCTCAACCGAGCTGATGCGTATCTTTTGAATGTCTGTGTGCTCGAGCAATCCACGGACAAGCTGCTCAAAGCGTTGTTGCGGCTGGAAGTCGCGCCCCCAGCGGCCCAGGTTGATGCCGCTGAGCACAATCTCGCGATACCCCGCTGCCACCAGCGCATTGGCTTCTTCTATCACGCGATCAAGCTTCATTGAGCGGCTTTGCCCGCGGACACTAGGAATAATGCAAAAGGAACAGCGGTTGTCGCATCCATCCTGCACCTTGAGGTTCGGACGGGTTTTTTCCGCGATCGTATCGCCTGAGAAGACAGGCGCGGAGATCAACTCAGTATGGGCGAAGATATCGCCTACCAGGGTGAAAGCCGGTGCAGAGAGCGAAACGGTTTCCAGAGAAACAAAATTCTGCTGCTCACTTTCCATTCCCTGGTCACTAAAGCCTTGTTCACTGGCATCAGCCTCCGCGGCTTGAGCAACTTCTGGCTCTGATCCAGCACCAGCAGCGATCTCCGCCACGCGATTCTTATGAGAATTGCCGACCACCCACGTCACGCCCGGCAGGGCAGCAATCTCCTGCGGGGCGCGCTGGGCATAGCAACCGGTAACCATGATCTTTGCCGATGGATTTTCACGATGGATTCGCCGAATCGAGGCGCGGGCGTCCTGGTCGGCAGCGGCGGTGACGGTGCAGGTATTCAATACCACCACATCGGCTTCGCGGGCAGATCCTACCTGAGACATGCCATGTGCCGTAAGTTGACGTTCCAGTGCGGCGCCATCCGCCTGAGTGGCGCGGCATCCAAAGCTGTAGACAAAAAATCCGGGCACGAAGGGTATTATAATGGGGTTTCCGGAGGTTACCGGAGCAGCAGCTCACAACCAATGCTGTTGGTTGCTGCATCTTATTAGCGCGATTTAGCGATTTCAAAGGTCCCCTGGAGTTCACATGAAACGCCGTATTCTTTTGGTTGATGACGAACTGGCAATCCTGCTGACCCTCAAGACAATTCTGGAGATTCACCATTTTGAGGTAGAAACAGCAATCTCAGCCAAGGAGGCCGCTGCCAAGCTCAAGGCCAACACCTACCACATGGTCATTACCGACATGAAAATGGAGCATGAGAAAGCCGGCTATGACGTGATTCGCGCGGCCAAGAAGACGGAATACGACCCCGCAGTGGCCATTTTGACGGCCTATCCCCTGCTTGGGGGCGACTGGAAGACCCAGGGCGCAAATTCCATGCTGGTGAAGCCGATGAATACCGACGATCTGCTGCGCCGCATTGAAGTGCTGTTGATCCAGCATGAAGACCAGAAGCAGCACAAAACCGCAAAAAGCGGCGCCAAGGCAAAAGCCACCCAGGCGGCCGCCAAGAAGCCCGCGTAGGAACCGCGCTTAACGCACACTTTTAGTGCACACAAAGCCCTTTGAGCTCAGAGGGCCTGATTTCCGGAGAATTTTTTAGGCTGTGGCTGCGGTTGTTTTGCGCTGCTGGAAGCATTCGCGGCAAAACACCGGACGGCCCTGCGTCGGCTTGAACGGGACAGTTGTTTCCCGCTGGCAGCCGGAGCAGACGGCCTTGGTTTCCACCCTTTGGTAGTTGCCGCCATTCTGCGGCAGTCCAAGTGCCTGGGCGCGTTTACCCTTGCAGTTTTTGCAGCGTTTAGGTTCGTTTTTGAATTGTTTATCGTGGAAGAAGAGTTGTTCACCAGCGGTGAAAACGAAGTCGGCGCCACAATCCACACACTTGAGAACTTTGTCCTGGAAGTCCATTTGAGAGTGTCCCCTTTCCTGCATTCACGCCCAGGAATCCGGCCAGAGCACACACGTGACTCAATGGAAGTTCCCAGAAGTGAATCCCTACCCGTCGGGTTCGGCCCACGCGGCTTACGCCGTGTTTACAGCAAAAATCTAAGTTCCTAACAAAAATCGCCGACTGCTTTATATGACACCAGGACCATTGAGGGAATGGTCGTATGAACATGCTGAGTTTTGCAGCGTATTATGCCCAAGTCAAGGGCTAAGTTGCCGAAAACACATTAAAAGCTATGATTTCAAAATGTCTTATTTTGAGACGGAAAGATGTATGTAAATATTTTCCTACAAGCATGGTTATCGGCGGTTGTGACGCACCTAGACTGGAGCCTAGGTAGGATAAAATTGGCTTTTGCAGGCCTCTTGGCGCGATCTGGAGGTTTATCTCGTGCGAAATTCCCGGATTCTTCTCCCGCTTTGCTTTCTGGCATCAGTGTTGCCAGCCGCCGCTCATGCACAGTCCAGCGATTTAAAAATCACCACGCGGCACACCTCCATCGGAAGCGAGTTCACGGCCACGACCTATTACAGCGGCGAAAAGTCACGGTCAGAAGCACAAATTTTTTCCGGCAATGTGAAAGGGCAACACCGGGCCATCATCCGCCAAAAAGGCGCTGAAAGCGTTCAGGTATATGATCTCGATCTCGACGCGCACGAGTATGTGAGCTACCAGACGAATCTGCGGGGAGTTACGCCGGGAGCTAAAGTAATTGCGTTGAAGCCCAGCGGCAAAACCTACGTGATTCAACACAGATGTTGTGAACACCGGCCAGAGAAAAGAGATGTTCGGTCACATCGCCCGCCACCTGATTACCAAAGAAAAGCGCATCGGCGGACCTGAAAATTGTTACGGCGGAACTAGCCAGGCTGAAATCGACGGATGGTACATCGATTATGACGTAATGCCCGTATCCCTAAGACCGAAACAGGGAGTATCTGCGCACCTGTTTGTTCATTCCGGGAGGATGGGCAGCAACCCTTGTTCTGACAAAATTGAAACGCATCGCACAGGGCCGCCACTGGGGTTTCCGCTCAAGGAAACCACCACGTGGTTGGGTGAAGGTTCGCAGCAGGGCAATAATCCAAAGGCTTACCCCTCAACGATGGAGGTTGTTGAGTTTTCAGAAGCCCCACTGGAACCGGCGCTATTTACTGTCCCCGCCGACTTTAAGAAGGTCAAGGAGATTATCGATCCGACGAAGGCGCCCCTGGTCCTGACATATTGGGAGCGGTTCAAAGCCGAGCTGTGGGATATCTTTCACTGGGTTGACTGAACCAGTCATCTGCTCGAGATTACCGCCCGAAATTACTTTGCGCTTTTCTCCCATCCATACAGCTTGGCCGCGTTGTCATGCAGAGCCATATGAGCGAGTTCAAGGGCCCGTTCACGGGTGATTTGGCCATCCTGAATCATGCCTGTCAGCGCGATTGCCAACGCCTCGCGGGCGGATTGCGTGGTTTGCCAGCCAATTTCTTCCCAGTTGATTTCCGGTGTGTTGGGATAGAGGTCGGTTCCGAAGAGGACCTTCTCGGGGTACCACTCCAGCAGATCGCGAATGGAATCACTGAGTCTGCGGGTGGAGATCAGCCAGGTTTGCTCGGAAAAATCGGCGTAGACGTTCGGCTTCATCAGCAGGTAATTGACGTATTTGGTGAAGGGACCTGCGCCTCCATGAAGCAACACGAAGTTTGTTTTCCGCAGTGAGGAATCGTTGAGCACGGATTCGAGCAGGGCCGGGTTTGAGCCCATTAGATTGAAATAGGTCCCGCAGCCGCCGCCGGTATGTATGTGCACCGGCAGGCCAAGGCGTCCGGCCTCGCGGGCGATATAACGGAAAAGAAAATTCTGCAGCCGCGTGTAATCGCGTGGGATTGGAACGTCAGCTTTTACGAAATGCGCATAAACCTGCTGAACTGCCTGCAGCGGCTCAGCGGGCCCAAAATCCAGCGAGCGCAGATAAGCGGCTTCAAACTTGATGGCCACTGCGCCATTTTGTTTCTGCATTTCAAGCACCGGCGTAACCACTTTAGCGACGTATTCCTCGAGTGTTCCCGGCAGCCCTTCGTGGTTAACGTCTCTAAGATAACGACGGAGCAGCGTGGCTTCACGCTGGAAGAAGAATTTGCGGTCCGGCGTTTCACTGGCCAGGGCGGAATTTTTCAGGGGATACATCAACGCGTCATCAAAGGGCACCCAGCGGAAGCGCGGCGGTTGCAATCCGCGTCCCATGGCAACGCGATTGGCCAGTTCGCTTTCAATGCCAAGCTGGTCGAGCACCCAGTTGGGATAATTGTCGCCCTGCTCCTGCATGACTTTCTGCTTGGTCTGAATCAGCTCCTTCACGTGTTCCGGACTGCGGTCGTTATAGGGATAGATATAGAGGGCCTTCCATGCGGCGACGTACTGCGGATTGTCGGGACGCGTGATGGTGGTGGGATCGCTCGGCTCCAACGGATCACAAGGCAGGGCATCGAATTCGTCATCTTTTTCGCCCGGCGACACCAATTTCGGCGGATGCGAATGGTTATCAATGGCCTTGATCTTGTTGATTTCGGCCAGCAACTGGGGATCGGCGGTTTGTGCGCGAAGGATGGAGGCCAGAAAGATGAAGGCAAGGGTTACCGTGGTTTGCTTGACCATGGAAGATTCGTCCTCAGAGCTTGCGCGAGCAAGGGTAAACCCCAGCGCACGACATTGCAAAGAACTTTAACCACAACGGAGACAAAGGGTACGAAGGAGAGAAAAGTTGATTTTTGCCAACTGCTCGTGCTTTACACAAAAAAAGCAAATCTCACCGGATAAACACGGGTGACACCGATTTACAAATTCAGAATGGTCCTATTGAAATTTTCTTGATCCGTGTAGATCGGAGTCTCATCAGTGCTGTTGGGTTGGCATTTTGTGTAATGCAGCCTTTGTGCTTCCGACGTCCATTGTGGTTCATTTCAGGGAACTGGACAGAACCAGCTTGCGTTTATACCCTAGATAAAGCTGCATGAGCACATCACCTGTCATTCACGTCCAGCAATTACAAAAGAGCTATGACAAGGTCGAGGCCGTAAAGGGCATCGACTTTCAAGTCGCCGAAGGCGAAGTCTTTGGCCTGCTGGGCCCGAACGGCGCCGGCAAGACCAGCACAATTGAGATCCTGGAAGGGCTGCGCCCGCGCACCGGCGGCGAAGCCACTGTGCTGGGCTTTGATCCTGACAGGCAGAAACAGCAACTCAAAGACCGCATTGGAGTCTGCCTGCAAGCCACCAATCTGCCGGCGAAAATCCGCGTGCAGGAAGCGCTGGACCTGTTTGGATCGTTTTACTCGCGCAGCATCAGCTCAGAGCAACTGCTCAAGCGGCTTCAGCTGTGGGACAAGCGATCTGCTTACTATGAAACGCTTTCCGGCGGGCAAAAACAGCGGCTGGCCCTGGCGCTTGCACTGGTGAATGATCCAAAGCTTCTCTTTCTGGACGAACCGACCACAGGCCTTGATCCGCAAATCCGGCTGGAAATCCACGGCCTGATTGAAGAAATGAAGTCTGAAAAACGCACGGTGGTGCTGACCACGCATTACATTGAAGAAGCGGAGCGGCTGTGCGATCGCGTGGCGATTATCGATGCTGGAAAAATTGTGGCCATTGGTACGCCGCGTGAATTGCAGCAGAAGAGCGCGGAACGCTCGCGTATCGACATTGTTTGTGCCCAGCCGATGAACGCTGCCGATCTGCCGCAATGGCCAGACGCGCTGGAAAGCAAACTGGATGGGGACGGAAGAACGCTGATTGTATATTCGTCGCGCCCGGCGCGGACACTCTTTGAGATCATGAAATGGCTGGACCAGCAGGGAATGCAGCTGGAAGACCTGCATCTGAAACGGCCGACGCTGGAAGATGTATTTGTGGAACTGACGGGAAAGAAGCTACGGGACTAGCATGAAGACTTATCTTTCAATGATTGCAATGGATATAAGGCTTGCGATGCGCCTGCGTGTGGTGATTTTTTTTAATTACCTTTTCCCCCTGATCTTCTTCTTTGGTTTCGCCATTTTTATGCATCGCAGCGTGGAACAAATGATCTATGTAGTGAACATGTCTGTCACTCTGGGAGTGTTGGGCAGCGGATTTTTTGGGTCAGGGATTCGCGCGATCCAGGAACGCGAGCTGAATATTTTGCGGCGCTATAAGGTTACACCCATTACGCCCGCGCCTATTATGGTGGGCTCAATGGTGACGGGCTGGTTTCTTTTTATGCCCTACATCATTGTTGTAATCCTGCTGGCGCATTTCATTTACCAGGTGCCAATGCCGGCGCATATGCTCCAGCTTCTGGTGTTTATCTCAATAGGGCTGGTGGCCTTCCGTTCTCTTGGACTGGTGATTGCTTCTGTAGCGAACACAATGCAGGAAGGCGCCATCATGGTGCAGCTCTGTTATTTCCCTATGCTGCTTTTGAGTGGAGCTTTCATTCCCGAGTCCGCATTTCGGGGAGCTATTAAGAGAATCCATGATTTTGTTCCGGCGACCTATCTTGTGAGGGGAATGCACAGCATGCTGCAGGAGGGAGGGACCCTGCAGCAGAATTGGCTGTCTGCTTTGGCCCTGTTTGTGACAATTGCCGTAGGCGGATTTGTTTCAATCAAACTTTTCCGGTGGGAAAAGGGAGAAAAAATTCGGGGATCAGCCAAACTCTGGGTGGTTGTGGCACTTCTGCCTTTTGTGGTCCTGGGGGTATTGGCGTGGATCAACGGTTAGACCGGAAACCTTGTCCCAGCAGCGGTGTCAATGCCTGCATGCAGAGCTGCTGGAAATTGCAAATTCCAATCGTTTTGTTATTCGGAGTGGTGCTGGTTCCTTATCAGCATCACGCGACGCAACAGGAATTTCTGCAAAAGCTGACAGCAGCTGCCGTGGAGCGGACACATCACGTGGTCCGCTACGATCCAGCCTATGTGCGCCTCTCTTATCCGGGCGGGGACGTGCCGGCCGATACCGGAGTGTGCACGGACGAGGTGATTCGCGCTTATCGGGCCGTGGGAGTCGATCTGCAAAAGGAAGTGCATGAGGACATGGCGGCCAATTTCGCCTCCTATCCCAAAAAATGGGGGCGACACGAGCCGGACCCGAACATTGACCATCGCCGCGTGCCCAACTTAATGGTCTTCTTCAGCCGCAAAGGCGAGAGCCTGCCAATTACAGATCGCGCCGAAGATTATGCTCCAGGCGATTTGGTGACCTGGGACCTGGGGCGGGGAATGACCCATATTGGCATGGTGGTGGACAGGAAAACGCTGTTCAGCCGTCGCTACATGATCGTGCACAACATTGGCGCAGGCCCAACGATGGAAGATGTGCTCTTCGACTGGAAGATCACCGGTCATTACCGCTATTTTGGGCGTTAGCACTCTGCACTCAGCGCTCAGCATTCAGCCAAACCGATTTACCGCAACCCCCTTTCACCGCAAAGGACGCGAAGAACGCAAAGGGAATATAAGAATGGAAAGCGAAGACGCCGGAGATTCAGTTCAGAATCCCATCTTTCCTCCGCGATGTTCCTTCCCCAACCTTTCCTACCAAATATTTCCTTTGCGTTCTTACGTCCGTTGCGGTGAATGGGTTACGTCTGAAAGCGGATGGCTGAATGGGAGCCTGACTGCAAACTGCTCTCTGCGTGATCGATGTCACATACGCGCTTTTTTGACGGAAATAAACTTTCGTAACAACGTGTAAATGCATCGTCCGTCGCGCACTAGTCGTCCGAAGTGTTACGGGTAACTTAGTGCGCGGTTGGCAACTCTAAAGCATTTGGAGTATAAAGAAATGTTGCGCACAGAGCCGCTTCCAACACTAGAGAAGCCAGAAATCAACGACGGGAAAACCATGTCAACCAGCACAATTACAAAAGGTCTAGAAGGCGTAGTTGCGGCCAGTTCCGGAGTCTGCTACATCGATGGCGACGCCGGGGTGCTTGCCTATCGCGGTATTGATATCCACGAACTCGCGGAGAAATCCACGTTTGAGGAAACATGCTATCTGCTGTGGTTTGGCCGGCTGCCCAAGGCGGCTGAACTGGCGGATTTGAAGCAGAAGCTGGGCGCAGAGCGCAAACTGGACCCCGCCATTTACGACATGATGCGCCAGGTTCCGAAGACCGCGACGCCCATGGAAGTGCTGCGGACGGCAGTTTCCGCGCTTTCTTTTTATGACGCGGAAGCCGAAAAAATCGACCACGACGCCAATGTCCGCAAGTCCATCCGGCTCACGTCGCAAATTGCGATGATTGTGGCCGGTTATGACCGGATCCGCAAAGGCAAGAACGTTGTCGATCCAGATCCCACGATTTCTCATGCAGCGAATTTCCTGCTGCAACTGAACGGCGAAAGACCTTCTCCGACAGCCGAAAAAGCTCTGGATGTTGCGCTGATTCTGCATGCTGACCACGAGTTAAACGCCTCGACCTTCGCTGCCCGAGTGACCGCAGCCACGCTCTCTGACATGCATTCGGCGATCACAAGCGCCATTGGCGCGCTGAAAGGCCCGCTGCACGGCGGAGCCAATGAGGCAGTGATGCGCATGCTGTTTGAGATCGACAAAAAAGGCGAGGACCCGGTGGAGCATGTGAAGAGCCTGCTGGCCAACAAGAAAAAGATTTCCGGCTTTGGCCATCGCGTTTATCACACGGAAGATCCGCGGGCCACGCACCTGCGCCAGATGTCGCGTGACCTGGGCCGCTCGGCGAATCCGAAGTGGTACGAAATGTCCGCCCAGATTGAGCAATACATCAAGAAAGAAAAACAGCTCAATGCCAACGTGGATTTCTATTCGGCTTCCACTTACACCACGCTCGGCCTGGACGTTGATTTATTCACGCCGGTGTTTGCCCTGTCCCGCATCAGCGGCTGGGCAGCACACGTGATTGAACAGCTTGACGACAATCGGCTGATCCGCCCGCGTGCCGACTACATTGGACCTGCGTATCCGAATAAGTACGTTCCCATCGGGCAGAGATAAAAGGCTTTAACCACAAAGTACACAAAGGGTCACGAAGGAGTGGAGAACAAAACTCCTTCGTGTTCCTTCGTGTCCTTGTGGTTTAAAGCAGTAAAATAGAGCCATGCGCCGCGTTTACCTTGATAACAATGCCACCACCCCGGTCTTGCCGGAGGTGTTTGAGGCGATGCGGCCGTTCTACCTGGAGCAGTTCGGCAATGCGTCGTCGATTCACCATTACGGACAGCACGCACGTGCGGCCGTGGAAAAGGCCCGGGCATCAGTAGCTGCGCTGGTAAATGCGCGTCCCGCGGAGATTGTTTTTACCAGTGGCGGAACCGAAGCGGACAATCTGGGTATCTTTGGCCTGGTGCAGCGTGGCGATCACGTCATTACTTCCACCATTGAGCACAGCGCGGTCACCAATACCTGCAAGCGGCTGGAGCAGATGGGATGCGAAGTCACGTATGTTCCGGTCAACGCTCGGGGCGAAATCTATGCCGGCAATGTGGAAATGGCATTGCGCCCGAACACACGGCTTATTTCGATCATGATGGCGAACAATGAGACCGGAGTGATTCAGCCGGTGGAAGAGATCGGCAAGATTGCGCAGCAAGCAGACGTTTTCTTTCATACTGACGCAGTGCAGGCCGCGGGCAAGGTGCCAATCGATGTGCAGAAGATCGCCTGCGACGCGCTTTCTATTTCAGGGCACAAGATCCATGCGCCGCAAGGCACTGGAGCGCTTTACATCAGGAAGGGAACGCTGATTCAGCCGCAGATTTATGGCGGCAGCCACGAGCGCCAGCGTCGCGCTGGGACGGAGAATCTGCCGGGGATTGTTGGCATTGGCAAGGCGGCAGAAATGTCCAAGCAGTGGGTAGAAAGCAGCGGCCCGGCTGAAATGGTTGCGATGCGCGACCGCTTGCAGAATGCAATTCTGACCGCGATGGAAGATGTAGGCGTAAATGGCATGGGTGCGCCACGGGTTCCAAACACGACGAACTTGTGGTTCGACCATATTGAAGGTGAAGCGCTGGTGATTGCGCTTGACCTGAAAGGGCTGGCGGTTTCCAGCGGAGCCGCGTGCTCATCCGGCGCGATTGAGCCTTCACACGTGCTGCTGGCCATGGGATTGCCGCATCAGCGCGCGCGAGCCAGCATTCGCATCAGCCTGGGCAAGCAGACCACGAACGAAGATATTGATTTCGCAATCAAAGTGATTCCTGAGACGGTGGCGCGGCTACGCGAGATCTCTCCCGTATATCAGAAGCAGACGGCCGCTAAATAACTGTTCTTTGGGCGAGCGGGATGGAGCATCGTCTTCCAATCACTCACTCCTAAGCACCACGAGCGGATCGACGCGGGTAGCGCGCAGCGCCGGTACGGCACATGCCACCAGCGCCAAGCCAGCCAGCAGCACTGAGACGCCGACAAACGTCGGCAGATCGGTGGATTTGACGCCGAACAGGAGTGACGTGAGGGCCCGCGCCGCCCAGACGCCGCCAACTATTCCGATCGCAACGCCAATCCCAATCAGCCGCGCGCCCTGACCCAGGATCAATCGCAGAACATTGGATCTTTGCGCTCCGAGTGCCATGCGCACGCCAATTTCCTGGCTGCGCTGCACCACGAAGTAAGAAAGCACGCCATAGATTCCGATTGCCGCCAGGAACAATGCAATCGCGCTGAATCCGCCGAAGAGCCATGCTGGGGCGCGCTGGGGCGCGAGCGATTCTGAAAGCACATCATCCATCGTCTTTACATCGGCCAGGGGCTGATTGGGATCGAGCTGCTGGATCCGGGAGCGGATGGCGGCAATGGCGCTCAGCGGGTCCTGGCTGGTTCGAACCACCAGATTGGTGTCGAGGTACTGCATGAGGGCCGCATTCTGTGCATAGAGCATGAAGGTGCTGGACCGGTGTTCAGCGGTCAAGGCTTCCTGCTTGGCATCGGCCACCAACCCGATAATCTCTGAGAAGCCGGGATCTCCCCAGCCCACGTCGATCCGCTTGCCGATTGGGTCCTGATTGGGAAAGACCTTCTGTGCCAGAGTCTGGTTCACGATCACGACCCTGGGAGAATTGATGTTGTCGCGGGCATCAAAGAACCTGCCTTTAAGCAGCGGTGTGCTCATCGCCTGGAAGTAATTTCCTTCCACGTATTGCTTGTCCACGTTGGGCGAATCGCCGGGGCGGCCCTCGATTTTAATTGGTCCATTGGTACTATTGCCGGTGAGTGGGAGGGTGTACACCCATCCTGAGGACTGAACGCCGGGCAGGGAGTTCACACTCTCCAGGATTCTTTGCAGATAGAGAATTTCCGTCTTTGGCTCTTTGTAACGCACAGGTGAGGGCCGCACAGCCATGGTGATGACGTGGTGAGAATTGAAGCCTTTGTCCACATTGAGTAGGCTGACCATGCTGCGCAACAGCAATCCTGCAGCGGCCAGCAGCACCAGCGAGATGGCAATCTCGCCTACCACCAATACCTGGCGCATGCGCTGTCCGCCGCCTGCAGTCTGGCGTCCGCCTTGCTTGAGGCGATCATGCAGGTTCCCGCGAATCAACTGCACAACGGGAGCCATGCCAAAGACCAACCCTGTGGCAAGCGAGAGCAGCAGAGCAAACACGAGAATCCGCGCGTCAAGGTGTATGGCGATGGCCTGAGGCAAGCGCTTTTGCAGCAATGAAGTGAGAAAATGGAGGCTGCTCCATCCCATCAGGATTCCTAGTACGCCGCCAATCAGAGAGAGCAAGACGCTCTCCGTCAGCAATTGGCGCGCGAGCCGGAGTCGTCCCGCGCCCAGTGAGATTCGGAGCGCGATTTCTTTTTCCCGCACCGCGGCGCGCGCCAAAAGCAGGTTGGCAGTGTTGGCGCAGGCGATCAGCAGCACGGCAACCACGCCCCCAAGAAGCACAAACAGCAGCGGCCGCGAATTGCCCACAAGGGCTTGCTGGTAAGGCGTGAGGGCGACATTCGAGAGCTCCGGGTCGGCTTTTTTGTAAGCTGGAATCAGTCCCGGCAAGGCAGCCTGGGCCTGGTTGAGGGTCACGCCGGGTTGCAATCGCGCGATCGCCGGAAGAAAGGCAATGTTGACATCGGGAGTCAGGCGCAACGGCATTACGAGTTCAAAGCGCTCTCCGCCCGGGCGAAAACTGTCGGGAACAACGCCGACGATGCTGAAAACCCTGTCATTGATCGTGAGCTTTTGGCCCACGGCAGAAGCGCTGCCGCCATAGTGCTTATGCCAGAAAGATTCCGTGAGCATCACCACCGGGTCCCCGCTTCGGGGCTCTTCGTCGTCACGAAAGCCTCTGCCCGCGACCGGGGAGATACCTAGCGTTGGCAATAAATTCGCTGAAATTCGTACAATGGGCACCTCTTCGGGCTCTTGCAGGCCGGTCATCGCCCCAGTGCTGCTGAAATACGTTATCACCTGGTCAAAAAGCTGATGCTGATCGCGCCAGAATTGATATTGCGTATAGGTCATAGGCGTGTGTCCCGCCTGCTGGAAAACGTTCTCAATGAATACCAGGCGCTCTGCATGCGGATACGGCAGCGGCCGCAGCAAGACTGTATCCACCACGCTAAAGATGGCAGTGTTGGCCCCGATTCCGATAGCGAGAACCAGTACGGCAACAAGAGCGAATCCGGGATTTTTTCTTAGCACGCGAAGAGCAAAGCGAATGTCTTGAATGAGAGTTTCCACACGTCCCCCTATGCGTGATTTGACCTGTTTCAGGCTAACAGGTTAGCCAGGAATTTATGGCTACATTGCGACATTGCTTGAGCCAACAATGCCTGAGTGCGACAAAAATTTACTCCTGCAAGCTACAAACTTATAGCCCATGCTCCTTCGTGCCAGGTAAGTGTTCCCGCCGATTTTCGCTGCTCGCAAATTCCGCTACACTGCTTACTATGATGATATGGCTGGCCTGTATTGACCTTTTTATGTCTCATACGGACGCGTTATGAGCACAAAGTGGGTCCCCAAATCGATTCTTGCCCTCAAGGGCTATACGCGCAGGGACTTCGTTTCTGACCTGGTCGCGGGCGTGACCGTGGGCCTGGTGGCTCTGCCGCTGGCGATGGCGTTTGCGATTGCCAGTGGAGTTCCACCGCAGGCTGGGTTGTACTGCGCAGTGATTGCGGGCTTTCTGATCTCCGCGCTGGGCGGCTCGCGCGTGCAAATTGGCGGGCCGACGGGCGCGTTTGTGGTGGTTGTGGCCGGAATTGTTGCGCGGTACGGAATCGACGGCCTGTTCATGTGCACCGGCATCGCCGGCGTGTTCCTGATTTTTCTGGGCGTGACCGGGTTGGGCAGCGCAGTGAAATACATTCCGCGTCCGGTGGTGGTGGGGTTTACCAACGGAATCGCCATTGTGATTGCCAGCACGCAGCTGAAAGATTTTTTTGGACTGAAGATCGAACATGTTCCGGGGAATTTTCTCGGCCGCCTGGAAGCCGTGGCACAGAATTTCCGCACGATATCGTGGCAGGAAACTGGCCTGGCAGTGTTGGCGCTTGTGCTGATTTTATTCTTTCGCAAGTATGTGCCGAAGGTCCCAGGCTACATTGTTGCGCTCTTTGTGGGCACGGCTCTGGTACGGATATTCCATCTGCCGGTAGAAACCATCGGTACGCGCTTTGGCGGGATTCCTTCCGGGTTGCCGGCACTCAAGATTCCGCAATTTCATCTAGACCTCATTCGTCCGCTCATTTCGCCCGCTATCACTGTAGCCATGCTGGGCGCTATTGAGTCGCTCATGTCAGCCGTGGTGGCTGACCGGTTGGTTGGTCATGGTGAGAAGCACAAGCCAAACGTGGAGTTGATCGCTCAAGGCATAGCCAACTTTGTTTCGCCGCTGATGGGCGGCTTGCCGGCCACGGGAGCGATTGCCCGCACGGCAACTAATATTCGATCGGGAGCGCGAAGCCCGCTTGCTGGAATGATTCATGCGCTCACACTGCTGGCGATCCTGATGTTTGCCGCTCCGCTGGCCAAGTTCATCCCGCTGGCAGTGCTGGCGGCGATTTTACTCGTTGTTTCATACAACATGGGCGAGTGGTCAGAGATTCCGGAACTGCTGAAGCTCTCGCGGCTGGAAGTGGTGTGCTGGTCGGCCACTTTTGTTCTGACAGTTTTTGCCGACCTGACGGTGGCTGTAGAAGCGGGCATGATCCTGGCCGCGCTGATCTTTATCCGCAAGGTCACGGCAACGACGACGATTTCCCGCGTCACGAAAGAATATCTGGATGAGGGCCGGGTGCACGTGCTCCAGGACAAGGAGATTCCGCCATACGCGACGGTGTTTCGCATCCATGGGCCGTTTCTTTTTGGCGCAGCGGACAAGATCGATGACCTGATGCAACAGATACCGGAGCTGCCGCCTATTGTGATTCTGCGGCTGCGCAACATGACCGCCATTGACGCCACCGGTTTGCACGCGCTGGAGCGGCTTGCCGACCAGGTCCACGCGGCCGGACGCGGTCTGATTCTGTGCGGCGCGCGCGAGCAGCCCCAGCGCTTGATGCAGCAGTCGGAATTTGAGCAGCATGTGGGCGCGGAAAACATCTGCCCCAACGTGACAGAGGCGCTGACTCGGGCCAAGGTGCTCTACACTGAGATCGGCGATAAAGCTCCCGCTGCGGAGCATTGGGGGCGGCGCAAGAGCGATCACGAAGCGCACACGGCGGAGGCGGCAACCAACTCCCACTGACAGCTTTGCTTCTGTCGCTTCGCTCCACACCGCTTAGGATTCTCGATTCGCTTGAGATCCCTTTGCTCCTGAGAAACGGCGCTTCGGCGCGCAAGTCGGCCGAAGCGCGGATTGCCCGCTGTTCTTGCTTACGTCTCTTCCGCTGGGCGTCACAGTCGAAGCCCAGCGGCTCCGCAGAGCATCTATAATGAATACAGGCCAATTATGAGCTCTCAGACCATTGCCGTAGCTATGTCCGGCGGTGTGGATTCCTCCACCGTTGCCGCCATGCTGCGCGCCGAGGGGCATAACGTAGTCGGGCTGACGATGCAGCTCTGGAACCAGCGCCGCCTTGCCGGACGCGAGGGCATGCCGGAGCAGGTGCAGGGACGCTGCTGCTCGATTGATGACGTCTATGACGCGCGTCGCGTGGCTGAGGACCTTGGGATTCCTTATTACGTGGTCAACCACGAAGAGCGCTTTGAGCGTGACGTGGTGCGTCCGTTTATTGACGAGTATATTTCCGGCCGGACACCGATCCCGTGCAGCCTTTGCAACAACCATCTTAAGTTCGATCAGTTGCTGATTACCGCGCGGCAGATTGGCGCGGACATGCTGGCCACGGGACATTACGCGCGTTGCGAATTCGATGCCACACGCAATCGCTGGCTGCTGCGCCGCGCCGCAGATCCCGCCAAGGACCAGACGTATTTTCTTTTCGGACTGACGCAGGAGCAGCTCAGCCGCACGCTCTTTCCGCTGGGACACATGAACAAGCCGCAGGTGCGCGAGCTGGCGCGCGAGCATCACCTGGCGCTGGCGGAAAAGCCTGACTCGCAGGAGATATGCTTCGTCCCTGGCGGCGATTACAAGCGCTTTATCGACGCGTACCTCAGTGAGCAGGGCGAGCAACTGCCTGACACTTCCGGAGAACTTGTCACCACGGACGGCAAGGTGCTGGGACATCACGAGGGCGTCCACAACTTTACTGTCGGCCAGCGCAAGGGATTGGGTGTGGCTACAGGTTCGCCGCTTTATGTGATCAACATCAATGGCGCTGAGGGCAAGGTGACCGTCGGCGGAAATGACGATCTGCTTTCTCGCACGCTGATTGCGCGCGATGTGAACTGGATTGCCGTTGAGTCGCTGGCTGATCCGATTCGAGTTACAGCAAAGATCCGCCATCGCCATGAGCCTGCGCCAGCCGCGCTGGAGAACGCTCCGAACGGCGAAGTGCGCGTCACTTTCGACGAGCCGCAGCGCGCCATCACGCCCGGCCAAGCCGTTGTGTTCTACCAGGACGACCTCGTCGTCGGCGGCGGATGGATCGCAGAAACGGCGCGATAAGCCGTCATCATCAAACCTGGTCTTATTCATAGCGCAGCGCTATCAGCGGATCAACGCGCGTGGCTCTGCGCGCTGGAATGTAACTGGCCAGCACTACCACACAGAACAGAGACACAGCTATCCCGGCAAAGATCAGCGGATCATGCGGATCAACGCCGTAGAGCATGCTGGAAAGCGCGCGCGTGGAAAGGTAGGACGCAGCCGTGCCGATAATCAGGCCTAACATGCCAATGCGTGCGCCCTGGCGCAAGATTAGCCGCAAAACGTGAATGCGCTCTGCTCCCAAGGCCATGCGGATACCGATTTCCCGCGTGCGCTGCACTACGCTGTAAGCAATGACGCCGTAAATTCCAATCGCGGCCAGCACCAAAGCCAATCCGGCAAAGATGGCCAGCAGCAGGCTGTTGAATTTTTGCGGTGACATCCAATATTCCACCAAGTCAGTCATCGTGTTCACGTTCAAGATTGGCTGTTCCGGCGCAATCTGTTTCATCGCTTCGCGGACAGAAGCCGCCAGCGCCTTTGGATCCGTGCGGCTACGAACTTCAAAAAATGTCCAGGGTTGGACTTCAGCCTGTAAATAGCACAAATACAATTCAGGAAAGCTGGGCGCGCCCAGGTCTTCATGTTTCACGTCGGCCACAACGCCCACGATTTCATAAACATGACTGTGGCTTTTCAGGCGATGTCCCAGCGGATCTTCATTGGCAAAGAATTTTGTCGCAAATGACTGGTTCACCACGGCGACGCCTGCTCCATCGTGGTTATCGTGTAAAGAAAACTCGCGCCCCTGCAGCAGGCGGATTCGCATCGTATGAAAATAGCCTGGGTTCACTGTGCGGTAGCCGGCATGCAGCAGCAGTTGCGGGTCCGGAGCGCGGCCTTCAATATCAAAGGACGACCCACTGCGCGAGCCGCCAAAGGGCAAATCGTTTGTAGCACCCACTGACTCAACTCCGGGCAGAGCGGCCAACTGTTCTGCGACACGCTCATAAAGCTCGCTTCTCTGGGCAGACGTGGCAAATTTCTTTGGTGGCACGGTAAAGCGGAAAGTCAAAATATTTTCCGCGCGGAAGCCGGTGTCCACGTGCTGCAAGCGCCACAGCGTCTTGGCCAACAGGCTCCCGCCGATGAGCAAGACCATGGCGAGAGCGACTTCCGCCACAACAAACAGGCTGCGCAGATGCAACCGATCGGTAATTTGAGATGCTGCGCCGCTTTCCTTCAAAGACGAATTCAGATCAACCCGCAACGCGCTCAATGCCGGCGCCAGTCCAAACGCAAGCCCGGTAAGGACGCATGCAATGGCAGTAAAGGCGAGCACCCGGCCATCCATTTGCAGATCACGCAGTCGAGGCACCGCGCCCTGGCTTGCCGCGATAACAAAGCGTCCAGCCGAATACGAGAGAGCCAGGCCAAGAATTCCGCCCAGAGTCGCCAGCAAAACGCTTTCTGCCAGGAACTGCTGCATCAACCTTGCGCGGCTGCCACCCAGCGCACTGCGGATCGCAACTTCCTTTTGCCGGCCGACGGCGCGAGCCAGCAGCAATCCAGCCACGTTAGCGCAGGCAATCAACAGCACGGCGAGCACAGCCGCCCAAAGCACCAGCAAACTGCGCCGCGCGTTTCCCACGATTTCATTTTGAAGCGATATCAGGCGCACACCACTTCCGGGTTGGTTGTATATCGCCCTCAGCCGCTCGGCGATAGTGTCCATCTCCGTTTGCGCCTGCTGCAAATCCACCCCCTGCTTAAGCCGCCCTATCGACTGCAGATAGTGGCTGGGGCGGCTCGTCCGCTTCAGGTCGAAACCCGGCAGGCACCAAACGTCTGTGCGATCGCGCGGGAGGCCAAAGCTGGCGGGCATCACGCCGACGATTGAATAGGCCTGGTCATCCAGCAACACTGATTTGCCAATGATGTCAGGATCGCCGCTAAAATGCCGCTGCCACGCTCCATAACCCAGTACGGCCACTCGCGGCTTGCCCGGCTGATCTTCATCGGGCAGAAACGTTCTGCCTTTCAGCGGCCCGACTTTCAGCACGTCAAAGAAACTGGCAGTCACAAAAAGTGCGTTCAGGCGGGCTGGCGCTTTCTGTCCGGTCAAGATCACGCTGTTGTACTCATAGGTGGCCATCTGTTCAAACGTCTGGCTCTGGGCGCGCCAATCCACAAAGTTATAGGGTGAAACCACCCCGTGCATGTCGCCTCGGCGCGCATCGGTCTCCCAGATTTGTACGAGCCGGTCAGGTTGCGGATACGGCAGTGGCCGCAACAGCACCGTGTTGAGCACACTGAACATCACAGTGTTGGCGCTCATACCCAGCGCCAGCGTAAGCATTGCGGCCACGGCAAAGCCCGGAGACTTGCGCAGCAGGCGCAGGGCGTAGCGGAAATCCTGAAAGAGAGTTTCCATGAATTCCTCAACTCTGAACGCGTAGTTTACCCGGGAATTGCGGAAAATCGGTTTGTTTAATTACGGCGATCTGATGCTGGGTGGGAGTGGAGGTGGGCAGCTCTGTGTAGGTTCACGGGGTGGAGCAGGCCTTCCAGGCCTGCGGGAAGATCAGGTACTTGGACGGCTTCAGCCGCCGAGGACACCTATTGACAATTCCGCATCGAGGGACAGCCAGCGAACCCACATACTTTGTTACCGCAAATGTGGAGCCGAGAAGAAACCTGTTCCAGGTTGAGAAAATTGCGCAGTTGTTTATCGAAGTCATGCTCGGAAGCATTGGTGGTTCACAAAGAGGACGAGCGTCCCGGTAATGGCTTCTTTACGTTGGCCAAAGAACTAGGCCGAAACGTTTCTGATCGAGAGAAGTGTTGGATAGCAGAAGTTGATCGTGTTTACCGCGCCTTTAATTAGGCGGGTAGCTGATTCAGAAAACACCTAACTTCCAGATTTAGCGCGCAAGCACGAACAGAACGCAATCCCTAATGTGCGTGGCCCCTAGGGCAGTGCTGGATCGGCTGTGACTGGCTGAAGTTCCGATCGCATTGGAACAAGTGTCACGACGATTAAGGGGATCGCCAGAGCTAGTTTCTTTAATCGGCGTTACCGCAGAATAAATGCCTGCTTACAACACCAGTATTCAATCTTTAGAACGAAAAGCGGGAGTTGTACAACCGATAGATACTGCAACTCACGCTGGTAACTGAATCAATTTATTTTCAAGGCTGGTGGCGCATCGTTTCTTTCCCTCCGTCCCCCGCCATACCGTGGGTGCCCCAGATCCCCTGCAGAGAGCGCGCTTTTGTCTAGAGCGGCGCGCTTACATAGCCGCGGCACTGTGCCACAACCGAACACCGGGAAAAAGTTGCGGTACATGTCCAAGATCGCGGCGATTTTAGCAAGGACTGATAATACGCACGTGAGCTGCACTCAGCCGATTGGGAATTTGCTGATGTTGCATTTGTAAATCTTTCCGGTTCTGCTGCTTACATCTTTTCGCAACGCAAATTCTTATCAGACGTGGCCATTGTCCTATTTCGCTATTGATTCGCACAGTGAAAATGGACTAAAGTCGGTTAATTTCGCCTAAATCAGATTTCGAGCAGCGTCTGAGGTCTGAGAAAAGAGCGGGAAAAGAGACGTTAAGCCATGACGGACGAAGAAGCAACATTCAGCAGGCAGCATTCCGCGGTCAGCGAAAACAAAAACCAGGGCCAACCATGCTTTACCACAGAGAACACAGAGAGCACGGAAAGAATCAAAATGGCCCCTCAACAGCAGGCGGAAGCTTTGGCGCTCAAGCTGGCGCAGACTTATGAAGAGCTAACCAGGCTGTTGGAGCGGAATCCGGGGGTGAAGCGGCGGATAACGGAGGGAGAGGCCAAGGAAGACAAGGTTTACCAGAAGCTGAAGCAGAGGCTGAAGCTGGCCGACATGGCTCCGCGCTGCCAGTGGGTGAAGCAGGACGGAACGTGTTGCCGGTCACCGCAGATGAAGCAGCACATTTACTGTTTTGCTCATAAACAGATGGCAGAGGCCAGAACACTGATGCTGATGCTGCCGGCTATGGAAGATGCCAACGCGATCCAGATGGGGCTGATGCGGATACAGAAAGCGCTCATTGAGGACACGATCTCAACGAAGAAGGCCGGGTTGCTGCTGTATTCCATGCAGCTGGCGCTGACGAATGTGGGTCAGACGACGTTTGGTCAGGCGAAGGATGAAGAAATGGTGCGGGAGACTGTGGATGAGGAAGAAGCCATCAGCAATCAGCAGTCAGCATTCAGCGAAAATCAAACACCTACCACGGAGACACAGAAACACGGAGAAGAGCCAGGGCACGAGAAAAACTTACCGCTGATCCACGCGGATGAGCGCGGATTCGAACACAGGCCCAAGCCGGTTGAATGGAAGCCTACGCCGGATATGTACAGGATGGACACGCCGGAAGGGAGAGAGGCTTACGAGGCAAGATTTGGAGCGAAGATCGGGGCAGTGGGAGATCGGGACATCGCGACATTAAATCAACGGGGACATCTGGCGATCGGAACGCCGCCGAGGGCGGCGGTGCCACATGAGCATGGTGGGACATACGATCCTTCTCAGATGCACGCCAATCAGGGATGACATGGGTTGAGGTGCGATACCAAGGGAGGGGGAGGACACAGATCGGGTGATCCGGTGATTGGCATATCGGGTGATCGGGACATCTCGTGATCGGATGATCGGAAAAGCAAAATCGCAGAAAGAGCCGCCCAGGCGGCCGGAAATAAAGTTCTTTGACAATTCGCGACGAATGACTGGAGACAGATCTGAAGGTTGGCCTCTGTATCAGCTGTCCCGCTAGCTCGGGAGTCGCTACGCGTTTTCAGTGTGCAGTGGCTGAGGTTTTCCAACGCAGCTCTGTGGAGAATCAGCGGGGCTGCCATGGCTCGGATGCAGGAACTGCGTGCGTTCTTCTTCCAGGCGCAAGAGTTCAAGATGCACTCGGGTCTGGTCCCAGCCCAGCGCGCTGCCGATTTTTGTGGCGGCTTCACGGCTGCACTCTTCTGACCAGCAAGCTCCCAGCGCCACGGGCACGCGACGCAGAAGGATATCGCCCAGCGTTACGGCGGCCTCATGCGCCACGGCTTCAACAGCCTCCGCCACAAGATGGCAGCTATGCTGGCAGAGCGGCTCGCGCAGGCGCTCATCGAGTGATGCGGCATGCGCAATGGCCAGAGCGTGCCGGCCGTGCCACTCCGCAATCGCCTCCGCGCAGCCTTCAGGAATTTTGGCTTTGCATGCTACCGCATGCGCCCATTGCCGAACCGTGGATTCAACATCTTCTTCACCGGCAGGTGAAGCAAACACGTTTACCGGTTCTGGTATGTCAACGCCCAGCTTGCGCACAACGTCGCGCGCAAGGCTGGCTGCCGTGGTCAACTTGCCGCCGATGATGGAGATCAGTCCCGCAGCTCCTTCATCGGTGTGGTCATGCAGAAGATGTTTGCGTGTGACCGCCGATGACGCTTTGTTGGGCGCATACGGCAGCGGACGAATGCCGGCAAAGCTGTAACGAATGTCGGCCGGCGTGAGGCCAGAGTTGGGAAAGAGCCGCGTAAAGCTTTGGAAAAGATAGTCGAGTTCCTGTGCACTGGGCTGCGGATTATCCGGCACATTGGAGTCGGCCACTTCACTGGTACCAACAAGGAGTTGCTTATTCCACGGAATCACAAAAATCGGGCGGCCATCAATGGCTTCGCTATAGACGGCCTGCTGCGGAGCGCCAACAAACTTGGGCAGCACCAGATGCGATCCACGCACGCCACCAATCATTCGTGGCGTGGAAATACCAGAAGCGCCAATCACCGCATCGGCCCACGGGCCGGTTGCGTTGATAACGTTCCGCGCTCGGACAGCATATTCCTGGCCGGAAATCAGGTCACGCAAACGCGCTCCTGTAACGCGGCCATTCGCCCGGGTAATTTCCAGCAGCCTGGTGTGATTGCACACCACTGCTCCTGCAGCAACGCTTTCTGCCAGCCACTCCGCCACCAACCGCTCGGGAAATTCGCACTGCGCGTCTTCATACGCATAGATCGACCATTCATTGCCTTTGTCGAGCTGTTGTTCGAATGCGGTCGTATCGCCAGCGCATCCGCGCTTCCCGCCGGCCCAGCGATGGTAGAGCCACAATCCCGTACGGATGGAAAGCCCACTGCGAAGAAACGAATGAGATTTTTTCGGCAACGCCAGCAGGAATTGCAGCGGACGTACCAGATGCGGTGACTGCGTCAGCAGCCGTTCGCGCTCGCGTAGCGACTCGCGTACCAATCCGATCTCTGCATGCTCAAGGTAGCGCAGTCCGCCGTGAATGATTCGAGTGGATCGGCTCGTTGTGCCGGAGGAAAAATCATTTTGCTCAACCAGCAGCGCGCGCTTGCTCCACTGCGCACACTCGCGCGCAATGGCAACGCCGTTGATGCCGCCGCCAATTACCAGAACGTCAAAAGCCTGGTCTTGCGCGTGGAGTGAGCTACTCACGTCCATCAATATTTAGATGCTTTTTCAGGAAAGAACAACATTACTTCAGAGCACAGATAAGGCGAATCTTAGGAACACCGGGGAAAAATGAGCTTTCTAAAGGACTTAGGGGCGAACGTTCGAAAGCACGCCGTGCGCTGTACTCCACAATTCCGGTTCTATTTCAGGAAAGACCGAGTCGCGCAGCTCAATTTCTTCCAGTTCCTGCAGTTTCTCCAGCGAAATCTGGTGTGTGGCTTCGAACCTTCGCCACGTGTCCAGCAATGCGCGGAATTGTTCCAGATGGGTATTGAAGCGCTTCTCGGCGTAGTCTCGCGCGGCCTTGGTCGTGATCAGGAACTGCCAGTCAGAGGACTCCAGCAGAAGCAGTTCGCGGCAAATCTGTTTTACCAGCCGCGTAGCGGTTTCATTGCCGCGCCACAAATCGCTGTTGGCCATCTGCTGCACTGCCTGTTCAGCGGGATAAATATGCTTCCACGTCCAGGCCGTGTCTTCGTTCAGCCAGACGCTGTTATTGCTGTCCGCGCCCCACGATCCTTCCGGCAGCGCCACGTATGCAGCCGGCGGATACTGATCAAGATAGTCAGTGCAGGAAATCAGCTTGATCCGCGATTCCGGTTTGGCGAATTCCAGCGCCACATTCTTGAGCCATTCCGGACCTTCAAACCACCAATGCCCAAAAAGCTCTGCATCAAACGGCGCGGTCAGGATTGCCGCCGCAGCGCCGTTCTTGCCATAACGTTCCAGCGTCTCCGTGGTGATGCGGACAAAATGTTTTGCGTGTTCGCGGGTGCGTTCCAGCGCAATGGCCGGATCGTACGGCTGCTTCAGGCCAAGATCAATTTTGGATCCCGTTATCCGCCAATAGCGATTTCCGCCTGGCCAGCGCTTCTTGTGGAACTCCAGGTAATTTGCGTCGCCCGGATATCCCTGATCGCCGCTCCACACCTGCACGCTGGTGCGGGGATCTCGGGTAAAGAACGCGACTTGCCCGTCGCGGTCTGGCCCATCGGCATAGTAAGGGCGATAAAAGTTCTTCTGCGGAGGCTCGTCCACGGTTTCCATTGCAATAGGTACGCCGCCGGCCAGCAGTTGATACGGAGTGAAATGCGTGGAACTATCAACCAGGTGCGTATCTACGTAAAAGAATTGAATTCCGTGCTCCGCCAGAATCTCTTCTACACCTTCACGATAGAACGGTTTGGAAGGACGCGTGGATCCGTCCGGCACAACCGGGAAGTGCCACGTTCCCGCTGGCCGATAGCCGCATTCGGGCAGCCATATTCCGCGCGGCTTGCGTCCAAAAAATCGCTCGTGCGTTTCCACGCCGGTCTTTACCTGTGCGTGGATCGAAGAATCCGTTCCCAACAGCGGAAAGTAGCCGTGCGTGGCGCCGCAGGTAATGATCTCAATAGCTCCGGAATCATAAAAATGCTGGAACCCGCCGATGATGTTGGAGCCAAGCGCATCAAACTGCCGCAGCGCCTGCTCATAAAAATGCAACCAGAAACGCGCCACGTTCACCATGTGCGGGTCATTCTGCAGGGTGAAATCGTCGGCGTCTTTATGTGCCGCCTTGATCTTCCGCATCAGGTATTTCGGAAATTCGTCCTTGAATTCCGGATGCGAAAGTTGTTCCAGCAGAATAGGCGAGAGATTCACGTTGGCCTGCAGCGCCAGGCCTTGCTGCTCCAATTCGCCAAACACCCGCAACAGGGGCAGATATGTCTCAGCAGCCGCTTCATGCAGCCATTCCATTCCATGAGGCCACGTGCCGTGGTTCACCACATAGGGAAGATGGGAATGCAAAGCAAACGTCACATATCCCAGCGATTTGTTATCGGCAATTTTTGGAGTCATCTTGAAGAATCGCGGCCCAAAATCAGGGATCAAAAAGCGCGGGCCTCTCTTAATAATCAGATGCAGAACAAAGAGCCTAAACCTCAAGTTTACTACAACTAATCATAGTGAGCTGTTCTGCACGCCGCACACCAAAACAAACGGCGCTCGTTGTTTCCGAGCGCCGATGCAAAAGCGTTGATGTTAAAGGCCCTTTCAGGCCTGTGGCTGCGCGATCTTAAAACTAAGCGGTGCCGGAGGCAATTCCTTTTCTTCTTTTTGCGCAAGCAGGTTGGTGACGGAGTCGCTCAGGCTCACGCAGTTGCAGCCTCTGCGTTTGGATTCATAAAGCGCTTCGTCCGCGTAACGCAGCAAAATTTCAGGAGTGAGTACGCCATCCTGGGAGAAAGAAATTCCGAAAGAGGCAGTCACTTTTCCCAGCGAGTGGCCTGCATGTTGTAATTCCAGCTTCGCAATGGATTCACGCACCTGTTCTGCGCGCTCGCTCACGCTTTCCAGCGTCGTGTCCGGCAATACCACCAGGAATTCTTCACCACCGTAGCGGCAGACAATGTCTTCCGTACGCACAGAGCGGCGCAACATGGCGGCTACTTCTTTCAGCACGATGTCGCCAGCTGTGTGGCCAAAGCTGTCATTGAACACCTTGAATTTGTCGATGTCCGCCATGATTACGCCAAGGCCGGTGTGGTGGCGTCCGGAGCGATGGAGTTCCTGCTCCAGCGTCGCTTCCAGAAAACGGCGATTGTAAAGACCCGTGAGCGGATCCCGGATCGACTGATCATGCAGCTTCTCGCGCAGGCGAAGGTTGGCAAGCCGCAGCGCTGCATATTCGCCCGCCTGTTGGATCATCGCCAGCCGCGAAGCGGAAAGCTGGTCAGAACTATCGGTGCTGATGTGAAGAATGCCCAGCGTTTCACCCAGCGCGGCCAAAGGCAGACAAACGTATGCTTCCGGAATACTGCCGCTGAAGTGCCGGCAAGTGAGTCCGCGTGAAGTTTCTACCTGGAGGTGCAGTCGCCCGCCGCGCATGGCGCAGCAATCTTCGGGTGAGAGAATATGCTGTGTGGGGCTCAGAGAATCTCCCCAGCTTGCCATCACTCCCATCAGATTGCGAGAACTGTCGATAGCAAACACCGCGCCGGCGCTATGTGGAATAAATTTCTGCGCGTAACCGCCCAGTACTTCATATGCCTCAGGCGCGTTCACGCAAATCTGCAGGTTCGCCTGCAACTCATTCAGCATCTTGCCGCTTTCGGTTTCAATCTGCAGCTGCTGGAGCGAATTTTCTAGTTTGATTTGTGAGTGCAACGCAGCCTGTTCCGCAATACGCAGTTTCTTTGATTCCCTGAGCACCAGCAGGAAAAGGACTGCCATCAGCGCGCTGAATCCGCCCACGCGGACTGAAACGCTGCGTTCAACTTCCTCAGCTCGGTTTTGTGCGGCCAGGTTGCGCTCGCGCAGCAGGATTTCCTGTTCATCCTTGAATTTTTGTACCGCATTGCGCACGCGGTCCTGCTTAAAGTCGGTCGCCGGAGAGTGATAGATCAACAGTGTCTTGTTGGTGCGCAGGTTGTCGCTCAGCTGCTTCAATTCTTCAGTAATCCAAACCTGCAGTTGCTTGATTCGTTCCCGCTGCGCCGGATCGTCCTTGGTCAACTCTTCTACGCGCGCCACGCGCTTCCATACTTGTTTTGACGACTCAGCAAACGTGTCCAAGTCCTGTTGTTCCGGCGTCAAAATGTAGTGCAGCCACGCTTCGCGTGCATCGCCCAGCCCGTCCTGGATTGCATCCATTTCATAAAGCACCTGGTGCGTGTGCTCAACGTACGCTTGCGAACTTAGCAGTTCGCGGGTGCGGGAAAAACTGTCCCAGGCCATGGCCACAAGAAAGGCCAGCATCAGGATAAAGGCGAATGGCAGGAGTCTGCGAGCGTCTAGTGCGCTCTGCAACACGCTCTTGCCGCTGTTTTTCAATAGATATCGCATCGGGCTTGTTGACCCCGGAAGACGTGAATTTTTGGGGAAATCGCCGCAATGATAGCATTACTTTCATGGAAACGGGCGCTAAATTTGAGCGTGCTAAGTCGATTATGGCAAGGTTAAGGGCGCCCGGCGGCTGTCCCTGGGACCGCGAACAAACTTTTGACACCATTAAGCGATACACCCTAGAAGAAACCTACGAAGTTCTGGAAGCTATTGATAACAGAGACTGGAAAGAGCTTACGGGCGAGCTTGGCGATCTGCTGCTGCAAGTGCTCTTTTACGCGGAAATGGCGGAGGAACAGGGTTCATTTACGATCGACGATGTTCTTGACGCTCTCAGCAACAAACTGATTCATCGCCATCCGCATGTTTTTGGCGACACAAAAGCAGATGATGCCACCCAAGTGCTTAAGAATTGGGAAGCGCTCAAGGCTGAAGAAAAGCGCAAAACTTTGCAGACTAACGGTGCGCCCACGCGGGCCGCTCCGGCTCCGCTCCTCGAGGGCGTTTCCAGCAAAATGCCCGCTTTGCAGGAAGCCCACAAGATCAGCTCCAAGGCCGCGGATGTCGGGTTTGACTGGCCGGAGATTCAAGGCCTGTTTGAGAAGCTTACTGAAGAGACGCGCGAGTTACAAGAGCATTTGGACGGCCTGCCTTCTGCTGGTTCGCATTCATCGCCAAAGCAGGCGATTCCCGCTGAACTGCATGAGCATATAGAAGCTGAAGTCGGCGATCTCTTTTTTGTGCTCGTAAATATTGCCCGCTATCTTTCTGTCGATCCAGAATCTGCCCTGCGCAAGACCAACAGAAAGTTTCGGCGACGTTTTGGCTGGATGGAAGAGCAGTTGCGTGGACAGGGTCGAACGCTGGAACAAGCTACTCTGGAAGAAATGGAAACTCTGTGGCAACAGGCCAAAACGCTGGAGGTACAGAAGCCTTGAGTGTCGCCGAACACGGGACCGAAAAGATTACCATTCGTAAATGCGCAGGCATCGATGAACTGAATGCCTGCGTTGCGCTGCAAAAAGAAGTTTGGAATTTCAGCGACATAGATCTGATTCCTCTGCGCATGTTCGTTGTCAGCCAGAAAATTGGCGGCCAGACCATTGGGGCATTTCATGGCGACGACCTGGTGGGTTTTGCCTTTTCCATTCCCGGCAGCCGGGCTGGCCATGCTTATCTGCATTCGCACATGCTCGCCGTGCGCGACTCCTTCCGCAACCATGGCCTGGGCCGCAAACTGAAACTCGCGCAACGGGATGACGCGATCCAGCAAGGCTATGAATTGCTGGAATGGACTTTTGATCCGCTGGAAATCAAGAACGCGCATCTCAACTTGTCTCGACTTGGGGCGATTGCGCGGCGTTACAGTGTGAACCATTACGGACATTCGTCGTCACCGCTGCAAGGTGGCCTGCCCACGGACCGGCTGGTTGCCGAATGGTGGCTTACCTCAAAGCGTGTCGTGAATCTTTTGGATAAGAAACAGCCGCCACAGTTTCACGTTGAGAAGAAAATAGAAGTCCCTGCGCAAATCTACGCGTGGAAGGCTTCACCGGAAGAACGGCACAAAGCGGCCGAGGTGCAAAAACGTAACCGGCAGGATTTTCTCTCGGCATTCCCAGCGGGTTTGGCTGCGCTAGCTTATGAGCGCGACGCGAACGATAACGGAGCGTTCCTCTTGGGACGCTGGGATGAAAATTGGTCGTATGCTTCGAGAGAAGATGAGTAACTGGACCGTAAAGGATAAGCACTCAGCAATTGGCAAATAGCAAGACCCTTGCCGCAGATTACGCAGATAAAAATCTAAGAATAAAAAAATATAGGATAAAGTCCGAACCGGCTGAATGACAACGCTTGAACAGATGTCACGGAAAACGCCATGAATTTCATTTCGCCATAAATAGACCAGAAACAGAAATGATTCGCGTATTTCGCGTGCATTCGCGGCTGAATTCCCGATCTGAGCTCATCTGCGAAAATCTGCGGCGAAGTGGTTTTTGCTAATTGCTAGCTGCCCAAAGGAGACCCGTTGAAAATTGAAGCTATCACGCTGCGCGAGATTCATATGCCCCTGGTCCATTTCTTTGAAACCAGTTTTAGCCGCACCACGGAACGGCGCATTCTTCTGCTGACCATTCATACAGACGGGCCGGAGGGATGGGGCGAATGCGTGGCCGGTGAAGACCCATTCTATAGTGAAGAGTCGATCGACACCGCATGGTACGCCACGGAGCGTTACCTTGCTCCGGCGCTGCTGGGAAAGAACATAGATCGTGCCGGAGATGCGGTGGTGTTGTTCGGTAAAGTTCGCGGGCATCGCATGGCCAAAGGCGCGGCAGAAAATGCCCTATGGGATGCAGAAGCCCAGGCGCGCAACGTTCCGCTCTGGCAGCTTTTAGGTGGAAGTCAGAAAGAGATTCCCTGTGGCGTTTCCATTGGTATTCAAAACTCTCATGAAGAGTTGCTGGAGAAAATTGAGACCGAATTAAACGCGGGCTATCGCCGCATCAAGGTCAAGTGCAAGCCAGGATGGGACGTCGAAGTCTTCGAAAAAATCCGCGCGCGCTGGCCTGAGATTGTGCTCAGCTGCGACGCCAACTCCGCTTACACGCTGGAGCAGACCGAGCACCTGAAAAAGTTTGACGCTTATAACCTGCTCATGATCGAGCAGCCGCTCTGGCACGATGACTTTTATTTTCATGCCCGCCTGCAAAAGCAACTCAAGTCCAGCATCTGCCTGGATGAGGCCATCCACGGCTGGCGCGATGCTCAAGCTGCGTTGGAACTGGGAGCATGCAAGATCATCAACATAAAGGTTGGACGCGTAGGCGGATTCAGTGAGGCCGTTGCTGTCCACAATGTGGCCCATCGTGGCGGCATTCCGGTGTGGTGCGGAGGTATGCTGGAAACCGGAATCGGCCGCGCACATAACATTGCACTCTCAACGCTGCCGAATTTCACGCTGCCCGGCGACGTTTCCGCCTCAAAGCGCTACTGGAAAGAGGACATTATCGAGCCGGCGGTTGAAGTGTCACCACAAGGATTTATCAAAGTCCCGGAGACATCTGGGCGGGGATTCAAGATCAAAGCTGAGTTGATCGAGAAGCTAACAGTTCGTAAACAGGCTTTGAAGGCCTGATCCGCCAAAGATTTTCGCAGATAAACGCAGATGAAGAAACCAGGCCGCGAATGAACGCGAAATAACGCGAATCAAAAAATAAGATTCGCGAACATTCGCGCAGATTCGCGGCTAATATCCCACTGCTAGCTTCCTCGTAAAGCTTCGTTCGGATCTACCTCGGTCGCTCTTCGCGCAGGGAGGTAGCTGGCTACAAGCGCAATCACCAAAAATGCCAGAGGAGCCAGGACAAACGTAGTCAGGTCGCGTGCGCTGATTTTGTAGAGCAAACCTGTCAGCGTGCTCGCCATCATCCAGCTCAGGGCCAGAGATACTCCCAGGCCGATAGCGATTCCAATGACGGCGAGTTTCAGGCCAGAAGCAACGACCATGCGCAGAATGTCGGCCTTCTCCGCGCCCAACGCCAGGCGGATTCCCAGTTCCTGGCGGCGCTGCGCCACGGAATACGCCAGTACACCGTAGATGCCGATGATCGCCAGCACTAGCGCCACTGCTGAAAGCGCTCCCAGCAGGGACAAGAACAGCCGAGGGTCGGCGCGCGAGGTGTCCATGAGTTCATTCACTGTTTGGATGTTCGCTTTCCAGCACATTGGGATCCTAAGCTTAGAATTCCACGTGGACAAGTTGTCGCG
>JADMIO011403826.1_pt1 | contig 97312 bp, 99 predicted proteins | sample 8958161 | NCBI WGS metagenome assembly JADMIO01 (sample SAMN16585339, study PRJNA669376) | soil metagenome | isolation source: Crop rotation soil | place: USA: Cullars Rotation, Alabama | collected 2011
CGCGACAACTTGTCCACGTGGAATTCTAAGCTTAGGATCCCAATGTGCTGGAAAGAATTAAAGTAGTGTGTTTAGGGGCAGGGGCTGCCGGAATTGCTTCTATGCGCTTGTTGATTGCGATGGGCTTAAGACGCGATCAAATTTTGATGGTAGATAGAGAAGGTATTATTCATACTGGTCGTACTGATCTTAATACTTATAAATTTGCTTTTGCCGCAGAAACTGAAAAACGCACGCTTGCGCAAGCGATGGAGGGGGCAGATGTATTTATAGGTGTTTCGGGGCCGAATGTGTTAAGCAAGCAAATGCTTAAAGCGATGGCACCCAATCCTATTGTGTTTGCACTTTCTAATCCCGATCCTGAAATTGAACCGCTATTAGCTTATGAAGTGCGCCAAGATTTTATTTTAGCAACAGGACGTAGCGACTATCCAAACCAAGTGAATAATGTTTTATGTTTTCCGTATATTTTTCGAGGAGCATTAGATGTTAGGGCAAGTCGTATTAATCAAGAAATGATGATAGCGGCGGTACTAGCCATTCGCGATTTAGCAAAAGAACCTGTTCCGGAAATTGTATTAAAAGCGTATGAATTAAAGCAACCTGTGTTTTTTGGTCGTGAATATATTTTACCTAAGCCTACAGATCCACGCCTACTACCTTTAGTTTCTGCCGCAGTGGCAAAAGCGGCTATTGACACAGGTGTGGCGCGCCTTCCTTATCCTTCGCATTACCCACTACCATTATTAAGCGCGCCTAGTGTGGTAGCAACTACTTCAACTTCCTCAGAAAATATGGTTGACTAAAAATAAAATTTTATAGAACTCAAGGAGATAGAACCATGGCTCGATCAAAAATTGCTTTAATTGGTGCAGGAAATATTGGTGGCACGCTGGCACACTTAGCCTTAACCAAACAGCTTGGGGATGTTGTGTTATTTGATGTGGTAGAAGGCGTTCCGCAAGGAAAAGCCCTTGATTTAGCCCAAAGTGCACCTATCGAAGGGGTGGATGCAACAGTTATAGGTACGAATCAATATAAGGATATTCAAGATGCAGATGTAGTTATTGTGACTGCAGGTGTTGCGCGTAAACCTGGTATGAGCCGTGATGATTTATTAGCAGTGAATGCGAAAGTCATGAAAGAAGTAGGTGCGGGAATTAAACAATATGCTCCTCATGCATTTGTCATTTGTGTGACGAATCCTTTAGATGTTATGGTTAAAGTGTTACAAGATGCCTGTCAAGTGAAAGATCAAATGATTGTAGGAATGGCAGGTGTACTTGACTCAGCGCGCTTTCGTACTTTTTTAGCATGGGAATTTGGCGTATCTGTTAATCAAGTTCAAGCCTATGTATTAGGGGGACATGGCGATACAATGGTGCCTTTAACAGGAATGAGTAATATTGCAGGGATTACCCTAAACGAATTAGTCAAACAAGGCACTATTACGCAAGCACGTTTAGATGAAGTTGTAAAACGTACACGTAATGGGGGCGGAGAAATTGTTGGGTTGTTAAAGACGGGCTCTGCTTTTTATGCACCAGCAAGTGCGGCTATTCATATGGCTGAGTCTTATCTGTTAGATAAAAAACGCATTTTACCGTGTGCTGCTAAATTACATCCTGGGCAGTATGGCGTTGAACAACCTTTATTCGTTGGAGTGCCAGCAAAGATTGGAAGTAAGGGGGTGGAAGAAATTTATGAAGTCACCCTCACGCCTGAGGAAGAAAAGAATTTACAACTTTCTATTGATGCGGTAATTGAATTGTGTGAAGCAGTGAAGAAAGTGTAGTCATCACGCTTGAATTTTAGGTGTTATGGCCTTTATGTCGCGAAGCGACAATAGATCCCACTTTTTAAAGGGGGACCGTTGCGTAGCAACAAGGGGGATTAATCCCTCTGCGCTTCGCGCGTCTCCCTTTCAAAAGGGAGAAAATTATATCGCTTCGCGATAAAAGCCTAAAAATCAATCGTTTTAACTATATCAGCTCTTCTCTAACTTCGCTTCCAAGGTTATTTTTGCATTTAATACGCGAGAAATAGGGCAATTTGTCTTGGCTTCATTCGCAATTTCTTGAAATTTCTTTTCATCAATATTAGGAACTTGGCCAGTTAATTGTAGGGCGATGGTGGTGATAGTCCAATTACCTTCCACTTGTTCTAAGGAAACGGTGGCTTCGGTCATAAGTTGTTTAGCTACAAAGCCTGCTTTACCTAAGAAGGCAGAGAGTGCCATTGTAAAACAACCTGCATGGGCGGCAGCAATTAATTCTTCTGGGTTGGTTCCTTTTTCATGTTCAAAACGCGTAGTGAAAGAATAAGGCGTTTTTTCAAGCACTGTACTGTCGCTAGAAAGCGTTCCTTTTCCTGTTTTTAGTTCCCCTGTCCATACGGCGAAAGCGTGGCGTTTCATTACTATCTCCTTCAGTTTTAAAAAAGTGTTTCGCCATTATTCCCAATGGGGGTAATGGTACTATTTTCCATAGGATTAATGGCTTGTGCCTCTTCCACAGGTACTGTTTCTTGACGAAAAATTTCAAAAATAGCGTTTGCTTGTCCAGGACGTGCTAACAGGCCAGTGGCAGGATCAATTTTAACAGTGACTAAGCCACGTGGTTGCGGTAGCGTTGTTTGTGGCACATTTTGCAGGGCGGCACCCATAAATTTCATCCAAATAGGAAGTGCCGCTTGCGAGCCATACTCTTGTAATGCATAGGATTCATCAAAGCCAAGCCAGACACTTGCAACAAGCGATTGGTTATATCCGGTATACCAGGCGTCGACTAAATTATTGGTGGTGCCAGTTTTGCCAGCAAGATCTGCACGATTTAAAGCACGTGCCAACCTACCAGTGCCCGTTTGAATGGCATCTTGCAAAATGGAAGTCATGATATAAGCTGTTTGCGGATCAATAATTTGGGGTGCTGCCACCATCGTTTGGGCTGGCACTTGAGGTTTTGCTAAGGCATCAATTGCATTTGCAGGGGTAGGGGCGGGATCAATTTGATGCTCGACTAGCAGTTGGCATTCCACGCAAGCAGTAGGGGGGTTGGCTTGGAAAATGACTTTATCTTGGCTATTGATGACCCGCTCTACAATATAAGGGGAGATTTTGTAGCCACCATTCGCAAAAGCTGCATAGCCTACCGCAATTTCTAAAGGTGAAGCTGTTCCACTGCCTAAAGCTAAAGATAAACTATGGGGAAGATTTTGCCGTGGGAATCCAAAGCGCTGGATAGTTTTTATTGCTTTGCCTATTCCCAATGCTTGCAGTAATCGAATGGAGACAAGATTATGGGATTTTACTAATCCTACACGCAAGCGGGTTGGTCCGTAAAATTGACGAGTATTATTTTGAGGGCGCCAAGATTCTTGTGTCGCTTCATCGCGATAGATAATAGGTGCATCGTTAATAATAGTGGCTGCAGTGAAGCCATGTTCTAGAGCAGCAGCGTAGACAAAAGGCTTAAAGTTAGATCCAGGTTGACGGGTAGCTTGTGTTGCGCGATTAAAATTTGAGATCTCAAAATCAAAACCACCAATTAGCGCTAGAATAGCGCCATTTTTGGGATGGATCGCCACTAATGCACTTTCTGCTTCGGGTAATTGACTAAATTGCCATTGATTATTACCGCGTTCAACATAAATCACATCTGCGATGTTGGCGATTTCTTGTGCAGAAGTGGGGGGGGCACCTAAACTATCACGTGTAAGTTGTTTGCTTGCCCATCGCATAGTCGTAAAAGGAACTGTAATTTGCTGTTGGTTAGGAAGAATAGCCCGAAGGCTATCATTCTTTACACTTATTACACCAGCAGGCATAACGAGGGAAGTAATAGGATAGGTTTTTAAATGTTCAACCCAGCTAGCAAAGTCAATTTGACCTTTGGTTGGGACAGGAAGGCGTGCATAAGGACCACGATAGCCATGCCGTTTATCGTATTCTAATAATCCTTCTTGTACGCTATGACTTGCAATGGTTTGCAGGCGACTATTTACGGTGGTGTAAGCCACAAATCCTGAAGTGTAAATGTCAGGGCCGAATTTTTCGACCAGCTCTTTGCGTGCCATTTCAGCGACATAAGGCGCATCTACTTCGACAGTGCGCCCATGATAGCGTGCGGCAATGGGTGCATTAATGGCTTCATTAAGTTGTTTTTCATTAATGAAGCCATAATGGAGCATACGTTTTAATACATGCGTGCGTCGTTTGAGTGCTGCATCGGGATTGTTTATGGGGTTAATGGCGGAAGGAGCCTGCGGTAGCCCTGCTATCATAGCCATTTGGGCAAGATTGAGTTTATCAACATTCATGCCATAGTAAACTTGAGAGGCAGCTTGAACTCCATAGGCTCTTTTACCAAAATAAATTTTGTTTAAATAAAGTTCTAAAATTTTATCTTTAGGCAATTCTTTTTCAATTTTTATTGCTAATAAAACTTCGTTTAATTTACGGCCAAATGTTTTTTTGCGGGGTAAAAAGAAGTTACGTGCTACTTGCATGGTAATGGTGCTGGCGCCCTGAGCTTTTGTTCCACTCAAGATTAGGTTTATGGTGGCGCGGGCTAAACCGCGTAAATCCACGCCATTGTGTTCATAAAAGCGGCGGTCTTCAGTAGCTAAAATCGCAAGCTTTAACAATTGGGGTATATCTTGAATGGGGATAGGGGTGCGCCTTTTTTCACCGTATTCGCCAATCAGTTTATTATCGGAAGTGTAAATCTTCAAAGGGACTTGAAGTTGGATATCTTCCAAAATATTTACAGGAGGCAGTTGGGCATTCGTATACAAGATAATAACGGCAAGCGCACAAAAACCTGAGATAGCAGTACTGATGAGTACGCGAAGGAAAATATGGAAAAACTTTATCATGGCCTAATTATATCAAAATGTCGTAATGCAAACGGCAATATATTACGCTTAGGCGAAAAAATTTGCTTGTTCGTGGGTAAGAGCTAGTCTTGAGGTAACTCCCCTGTATTTTTCTGGTTGGAAAAAATGTTAGCTTTTTATCAAAAGCTAGTTGTTTAATTTACAAATTTTCAAGGAGCAAAGAGTGAAGTGGGCGCTCTTTCAACGAAAAACACCGCTTATGGTAGGGATAGAGATTAGTCCTTTATCGGTGAAATTATTAGAATTAAGTGCTTATCCGCAGGGATATCGCGTGGAAAGTTACGCAGTTGAGCCTTTGCCCATCGATGCGGTGCAGGAAAAAGAGATTAAAAATGTCGAAGTAGTTGGGATGGCAATTGAGCGTGTCGTAAAAAGATCACGCACGCGGACAAAGTATGCAGCGATTGCAGTAGCAGGTTCAGCTGTTATTACAAAAGTCATTCAAATGAATTCATCTTTGAGTGAGCATGAACTTGCAGCTCAAATCCCCTTGGAGGCAGAGCGTAATATTCCTTATCCCCTTTCTGAAGTTAATCTAGATTTTCAAATTTTAGGGACATCGACAAAAAATGCAGAAGTGGTAGATGTCTTGCTTGCCGCTTCCCGTTCAGAAATTATTGATACCTTGGTTGAAACGTTAAGGTTGGGAGGCTTAATCGCAAAAGTAGTAGATACAGAGGCCTATGCGATTGAGCGTGCATTTAGTTTAATCGCCGATCAGCTGCCAGGCGCTGGCTTGCATCAAATAGTGGCAGTAATGGATATAGGTGCAACCACCACAGCTTTTAGTGTATTGAAAGATCGCGTTACAATTTATACCCGTGAGCAGCAATTTGGTGGTAAGCAGTTAACTGAAGAAATTCAGCGGCGGTATGATCTGACTTTTGAAGAAGCGAATTTAGTGCGCCGTCAAGGGGGGCTGCCAGAAGATTACCAGGCTCAAGTCATTGTTCCTTTTAAAGAAGCGGTGATACAACAAGCTAACCGCTCTTTACAATTTTTCTTTTCGTCAACGCCGTTTACAAAAATTGATCATCTCGTTTTAGCAGGAGAAACTGCCTCTCTTCCAGGTTTAGTTGAAAAACTAGAAGAGCGCCTTAGCATTTCAACTTCCTTGGCCAATCCTTTAGCAGATATGACAATTGCCCCGCGCGTGAGTGTTCCTCATGTGCAAGCAGATGCTGCAGCGCTGATGATTTGTAGTGGGTTAGCGTTACGGAGTTTTACATCATGATGGTAAATATTAATTTATTACCATGGCGTGAGCAGCTCAAAGAGCAGCAGAAAAAAGAATTTTTTGCCTTGCTAGGTGCTAGCGTATTGATATTATTTCTTTTATTTTTATGCATTCACTTGATAATAGTAAACCAAATAAACCATCAAAATGAAGATAATGAATATTTAAAAAACGAAATAAAATTATTAGATCAACAAATAGCTGAAATTCAAGGATTACAAAAACAAAAAGAAGAATTATTAGCAAGAATGGAAATCATCCAACAATTGCAAACTGATAGGCCGAAAGTAGTGCGTTTATTTGATGTGATTGCTAAAACCGTACCTCAAGGTTTGTATCTGACACGCTTGACGCGCCAAGGCAGTAATATACTAATCGATGGCAAAGCCGAATCTAACACACGGGTTTCAACTTTTATGCGTAACATTGAAGCTTCAAGTGTATTGCGTTCTCCTCTTTTAACGTTAATTCAAGCTGATGATCGCAAAGAAGGAGAAAAACCAAGCACCAATTTCATTGATAGAATGATTGGGTTTAATTTGCAAGCTGTACAAGTAGGCAGTGAAAATGTACAAAAAAGTAAGGAAGCCACTCCTAAATAGAGGTTAAACGAAATAATTGTATGGATATAAATGTCAACTTAAATGATTTAGATATAAACGATATAGGAGAATGGCCATGGCCGGTTAAAATCTTCTTTATCGTTATGCTAAGTATCCTCATTCTTTTTTTGGGATATTGGTTAGATACTAAAAAACAGTTGCTGAGTCTGCATGCATTGCAAAATGAAGAATTGACGCTTAAAAGTACATTTGAAGTAAAGCAGACGAAGGCTGCAAACTTAGATGCTTATAAAATACAAATGAAAAATATGAAAGCCTCTTTCGGTGCACTTTTGCGCCAATTGCCCGAAAAAACAGAAGTACCAGGATTACTAGAAGACATTTCGCATCAAGGTTTAGCATCAGGTTTAGAATTTCGTGTTATTCGATTGCAGCCTGAAAAAGCTGTTGATTTTTATGTTGAATTACCTATTGAAATTTCAGTGATGGGTGGCTACCATCAGCTGGCAGAATTTGTAAGTAATGTTGCCGCTCTCCCTCGTATTGTAACGCTGCATGATTTCTTGATTCATCCGGTTGCAGGTTCTGGAGAGAATTTATTGATGAATATTACAGCAAAAACTTATCGTTATCATGCGGATGAAAAAGATAATGCAACCAAGTAATACTTTGCTTAAATGGTTATGCAAAATACTTTTGCTTAGTATTTTTCTAGGCGGGTGTACCCACAAAAGCAAAAAAACACAACTTGAAGAATATGTTGCGCGAATTAAAAGTCAAGCGGGTAAAGAAATTGAGCCGTTGCCTAAGGTAAAACCTTACGAAACGTTTACTTATAACGATTTTAACTTACGCAGCCCTTTTATGCCCCCTGTGCCTACGGTTTTGCCTGGGCAAGGTCTTTCGCCTGATGTGAATCGCCGTAAAGAAGCATTAGAAGCATTCCCTATAGATTCTTTGCAAATGGTAGGAACATTAGAAAGAAATGGGAAAAAATGGGCACTTATTCGTGATCCAAATGGAGCTTTACATCGTGTAGCAAAAGGAAATTATGTGGGGCAAAATTTTGGCCGGGTTGATAATGTGACAGATGAAAAAGTGCTGATTACGGAAATGATTTCTGATTTTAATGGGCAATGGCGTGAGCGTAATGCTGTCATTGCTTTAGCCGAAAGTGAAAAATCTAAAATTACTGGAAAAAAGTAAAAGCTAAAAGCTTGGAGCAGCATATGCTAAAAAGAATTGGGTTAATACGAAAAGCTTTATGCATTTTGGCAAGCGTGATGAGCCTTTTGCTATCTTCTTATTCAGTCTGGGCGGATAGCCCGATTTTACAAAATTTGCAGGCCAATTCCCTAGAGGGGAATCGTTTTGAATTACGCTTGAAGTTAAGCCAAGCTGTGCCTGCACCGCGTAGCTTTACGATTGAAAATCCCGCGCGTATTTGCTTGGACTTTGAAGGGGTAAAAAATGGATTATCTCGTGAGCAGGCACGTGCGAGTTTTAATGTGGGGATGGTCAAACGTGTCTTGGTAGTAGAATCTGGTAAGAGAACCCGCGTTATTATCGATTTGAATGAATCTGTTCCCTTTGAAGTGCAGATGAAAGGAACAGAAGCTTGTATCACAATTGCAGGTGAAAGCATGCTTTCATCTCCAGCAATTGCGCCTTTTAGTGGTCAGCTTTATGCAGCTGAAAAAGTAACTAATACCCGTAATTTAGGGTTAAAGGCAATTGATTTTCGCCGCGGTAATCGCGGAGAAGGTCGGGTAATTGTTGATTTGAATCATGCCAATACACCCATTGACTTTAAAGAGGAAGGATCTCGCATCCGTATTCGTTTTAAAGGAGTGCTTCCTTCTCAATTACAACGTAAATTAGATGTCACTGATTTTGGTACACCTGTTACATCGATTAATACTGTGCAACAAGGCTCACAAATTGAAATGACCATTGAAACAAATGGCACCTCAGAAAATATTGCTTATCAGGCAGATAAGCGCTTTACAGTAGAAGTAAGGCCTTTAACCAAAGAAGAAAAAGCTGAGATACAAGCAAAGACCTTTAAATACACCGGTGAACGCTTATCTTTAAATTTCCAAGATATTGAAGTACGTGCTGTTTTACAATTAATTGCAGACTTTACCGGCCTTAATGTGGTTACTAGTGATACGGTGACAGGTAGCGTGACTTTGCGCTTGCGCAATGTGCCCTGGGACGAAGCACTGGATATTATTTTGCGCACCAAAGGCCTTGCTAAGCGCCAAGTGGGCGATGTCTTGATGATAGGGCCGTCTGAAGAAATGGCCACGCGCGAGAAATTAGAATTACAAAGCCGTCAGCAAGTGCAAGATCTTACCCCCTTGCGTGCCGAATATATACAAGTTAATTATGCTAAAGCAGCCGATATCGCTTTATTATTAAAAACCGATAAAAATTCATTACTTTCTGTAAGAGGAACTGTTTCAGTCGATGAACGTACCAACACGTTGTTAGTGCAAGATACAATGAATAAGTTGGAAGAAATACGGGCATTAGTCAATCGCTTGGATATTCCAATACGTCAAGTACTTATTGAATCACGAATAGTATTTGCTAATGATAACTTTCAAGATGCATTAGGTGTAAGCTGGGGAGCAGCAGCGAAATTTCGTCCTGGGAAGGAGCCTGTTGTGGGCTTTGCTGGCGATAATACAGGCTCAAGTGCTGTGGCATTGGGAGCCCAGCCGTCGAGTGTCGCGATAGGAGATAGAGCGACAGTAAATTTATTTCCTGCTATTACGTTGCCCGATAGCGTTATTAATGCAGGATTTGGGTTAACAGTGGCTAAATTACCCGGTGGCACTATCTTGGATTTAGAATTAATGGCATTAGAGTCAGAAGGCCTGGGTAAGATTGTGGCGAGTCCACGTTTAGTAACCTCTAATCAGCAATTAGCGTTTATTGAATCGGGCGAAGAAATTCCTTATCTACAATCCACTTCGAGTGGGGCAGCTTCAATTGCGTTTAAAAAAGCGGTATTACGTCTTGAAGTCACCCCACAAATCACCCCAGATGATCATGTGATTATGGATTTAAAAGTAAATCAAGATTCACGTGGGGTAGAAACGGCGGGGGTTCCTGCAATTAATACCCGGCAAATGCAGACCAAGGTATTGGTTGCAAATGGAGAAACCGTTGTTCTGGGGGGTATCTATCAGCAAACTAAGAATAATCAAAAAGATAGGGTTCCCTTTTTTGGCAAGCTGCCGGTAGTGGGATGGGCATTTCGCAGTGAAAGTAATACCGATACGCGCAATGAATTGATGATTTTTGTGACGCCTAAGATTATTCAAGAAGGAATGGCGTAGGTGGGTGTAAGCACAATACCTTCTAAAGTATCGCCGCTTGCACAATAAAACCATTTGCAGGGGATAGTGCCCTCGATTTGGGGGTGCTTCAAATGCTATACTCTCGACCCTGCAAGGTCTGCCTACTTATGTTGATAATTAACTTAGTTGTAAGCCTTGAGATATACTCAGAATGAAATAGAGTATGTTCCTTATTTTTCTTTGCATAACAAATGACGATTGGACTACGTTGATAGAGTCATGAAGCGATCAGTGAACTTATTTTTAATTGGCCCAATGGGGGCAGGTAAAAGCACCATTGGGAAACAACTAGCAAAAGAATTGAAGCTGGAATTCTATGATGCTGACCAAGAAGTAGAAGCACGTACGGGCGCAAATATCGCTTGGATATTTGACATGGAAGGCGAAGTTGGCTTTAGAAAACGAGAAGCGGCGGTAATCGACGAACTTAGCCAGTTGCAAGGTATTGTTTTAGCAACAGGTGGGGGTGCTATTTTGCACCAGGAGAATCGTACACGCTTAGCTGCACGAGGAACGGTGGTCTATTTGTGTGCAACAGTTGAACAGCAAGTGCGCCGTACTGCACGCGATAAGCGTCGGCCTTTACTGCAAACAGAGCTGCCTGAATCTACCCTAAAAGAATTAATGTTGGCACGTGATCCCCTTTATCGCGAAGTGGCGGATGTCGTGGTTTCTACTGATGGGCGTACAGTGCGTTCTGTTGCTGCGGAAGTCGTGAGATTATTAGAACGCGATCAATTAGGTTAAAGTGGAATACCCTGTTCCTTTTTCTTTAGAGCAGATCACAGTTACCACCCCTCAAAAAAGCTATCCGATTTACATTGGATCTCATTTGCTTGCGCATAGTACGTTGTTGCAACCGTTGGTGGCGGGGAAGCAAGCTTTTATTCTTACCCAATCAAATGTTGCTGCTTATTATCTTTCTACTTTAAAAGAAACCTGCCACCAAGCCGGCGCTGCACACATAGAAGCATTGTGCTTACCAGAAGGTGAGCAATACAAAAATTTAGATACCGTTAATAAAATATGGTCGACCTTACTTTCTCAGCAATATAAACGCGATATGGTATTTATTACGCTAGGCGGCGGCATGATAGGTGATCTGGGAGGATTTGCCGCTGCTTGCTATTTGCGAGGGGTACAACTTATTCATTTTCCTACTACACTTTTAGCCCAAATTGATGCTGCCATTGGAGGTAAAACAGGAGTCAACCATAGCCATGGCAAAAATTTGATAGGGGCTTATTATCATCCTGCAGCCGTGATCAGCGATTTAGAGACTTTGCATACCCTATCCCAGCGAGAATTTGTAGCAGGCCTTGCTGAAATCATTAAATATGGACTGGCCTTAGATGACTTACTTTTTTTGTGGTTAGAAAAAAATATAAGTGCGGTATTACAACGTGAACCGCAAGCAATTCAAAAAATTATAAGTTGGGGGGCAAGCTTAAAGGCAAAGATAATTGATATCGATGCAAAAGATACAGCAGAAAGATTATTACTTAATTTTGGCCATACTGTAGGACATGCAATAGAAAGTTTGTTAGCTTATGAACAACTTTTACATGGAGAAGCAGTCGCCATTGGTATGGTAGCTGCAACCCAATTATCTATTGCGCAGGGAAATCTTGCGCCCAATATATTAGAAAGGCTAATTTTTTTATTAAATGCCGCTAATTTACCAATAAAATTACCCGTTAAGCTCACGGTTACTCAGATTTTGACTAAAATGAAATATGACAAGAAGCATATGCATCAGCGCTGGCGGTGGATACTTCTGCATAACTTAGGTAAAGCCTTTATTTGTGAAGAGGTAACCCAGGAGCAGATCACGACTGCTTTGATGATTTGTGGCGCACAAGCGTAGAAATTGCCTTACACTAATAATGAGGTAGTTTTTCGTCTTTCTCCAAAAAGAGGCACAGATACCATGGAAGATAACATTTTTCAAGAAAGCAAAAGGCCATTTATTACCTCAGCTTGGCAGCAACATGCAGGCCTTGTGAGCCATTTGTGTCAGTTTAGTCAAAATGTGTTATTAATTGTCGCGCCGCAAGGCGGCGGAAAAACGACTTTTGCTGCGCATTTACATCATATTGCTGCAAAAGAACTCAATATGAACGTTGTGCGGGCGCACTCGCGTGGCACAGTGGAAACGCTCTTACAGTCTGTGATGGAAGGATTTAAATTAGAATATAGAGGGGTGACACGTGCGGCTCAGCAGATGCAAAATGCACTGGAAGAGGCATTTCGTCGTCAAGAAGCACCCTGGGTATTATTAGTAGATGATGCGCACTTGCTCACGAGCGCCCAATTACAAGCATTATTACAACTGGTAAAATTTGAAATTGAGCCACGACGCCAGCTTCATATTGTTTTGTTAGGTGAACCTTCTTTAGAATTACGCTTGTTTTCAGCAGAATTTGCGCCGACTATTCAAGGAAAAATTTATACAATTGAATTAGAAAGCTGGAATTTATGCGATATTAATGCTTTTTTTGAAGCAAGTGGCAAACATGTTTTGTTGAATTCAGAACAAGTTGAATTAATTTTCCAGAGTAGCCAAGGGTTGCCAGGAAGAGTGGTGCAGGAAAGTGAGCGCCTCTTTAAAAAAGTCAATATAGCAGGTATAAAAGTGATACGAAATTATGGTAAAGGGTGGGCTATGCGGCCTATGTCGCTCATATTTGTAGGACTCTTGATGGGCAGCACTTATCTTTTGTTTAGTAACAATGCGGAAGAAGAAAATAGCGTCAATATACCTCTGAATACAGTGCAAGCGCCTAAGCCTTGGCCTGTTGAGAATACAACAACGGACAAATCTCCTTCAATCGCATTTCATTTTGACAGCAAAGAAACGCCTATTGAAGAAGAGATTGCACCTGAACCGCGTGAACGCGCAATGTCCTTAGCAATGCAGGTATCTCCTGTAACGCCAGCAAGCGACAAGCCTGAGAAAGTCGAAGAAAAATTAACGTTATCGGCAGATGACAATGAAGCGATAGAGATTAATTCCCCTGAAAATGTGCCAGTACAGGCGCCTAAGTTAATGAAAAATAGAGTGCAAGCAGAAGTGAAAAAAGAACGCAGTCCAAAAGAAACTGCATCGTTGGCTGCAAAAAAACCACATTATACTTTACAGCTATTAGGTGCGCGTAAAGAAGAGAATGTGAAGCAGTTTATTCAACAACATGCCCTGCAAGGGAAAACGACTTATTTTCGTACCAAACGGGCAGGCGAAGATTGGTATGTAGTGGTATATGGAAATTACGCTTCTCCCATTGAAGCTAAAGCGGCAATCAAAACAATGCCAACTTCTTTAAAAGATCAACGGCCGTGGGTGCGGGAAATGGGAGCACAACAGGAAGTACGGCGCGGGTAGTATACTTTCCAGTTCGCCATAGCGAACAAATAGTGACGCACTGAGCAATAAATGGGTAGAATAGACCATTCGCCCATTTATTAAGTTAGTTTAATTCCATGAATTCTTCACGCCTTATCAAAGCCTTGCGCCGTCAACCTGTCGATAGAACACCCATTTGGATGATGCGCCAAGCTGGGCGCTATCTCCCTGAATATAGAGCCTTACGTGAACGGATGGGCGGATTTTTGGCCATGTGTAAAAATCCTGAAGTTGCTTGTGAAATTACCTTACAGCCTATTCAACGTTTTGATTTAGATGCGCTCATCATTTTCTCGGATATATTAACTATTCCGGATGCAATGGGATGCGGGCTTTATTTTGCGGCCAATGAAGGCCCGCAGTTTGAACATGTGATGCGTGATAAAGTTGCGATTGATAACTTGCCCATTCCTGATCCGGAAAGTAGTTTGCGCTATGTTATGGAAGCTATTCGCCTTGTCACCAAAGAAAATAAAACGGTGCCGCTCATTGGTTTTTGTGGTAGCCCTTGGACTGTGGCGACTTATATGGTGGAAGGAAAAAGTAGCCGTACTTTTTCTGTGATTAAGGCCATGATGTTTAATGAGCCAAAGATGTTATTGACTCTCTTAAATAAATTAATGCAAGCTAGCTGTTATTATTTAGAAGCACAAGTTGCTGCAGGTGCACAGGCATTGATGATATTTGACACCTGGGGTGGTATTTTGTCGACACCTGCTTACCAACAATTTTCTTTATCTTTTATGCAAGAAATTGTTACATATCTTAAAGCGCGTGTGGATGTGCCGATTATTTTATTTACCAAACAAGGCGGGCAATGGCTAGAGATGATAACAGCGACAGGGTGTGATGCCCTTGGCCTTGATTGGACAATTGATATAGGGCATGCACGTGCACGAGTAGGAGATAAAGTTGCATTACAGGGTAATCTTGATCCGGCTACCTTATATGCAAACCCACAATGTATTAGTAATGAAGTAAAAAGGATATTAGCTGAATTTGGCCAAGGTCCAGGACATATCTTTAATTTAGGGCATGGTATTCATCCTGATATTTCACCGGATAATGTGCAAGCTTTGATTGCAGCAGTGCATCAATATAGCCCATTTTATCATCAACCTGAGTGAGGCAAAATATATGGAATCCATCATTGCTGTATTTCCTGGTACTTTTGATCCTATTACCCATGGTCATCGAGATATGATTGAACGCGCTGCCAAACTATTTAAAAAAGTGATAGTAGGGGTGGCCCACAATTTACCTAAAAATCCACGGTTTGAAACCTCTATTCGGGTGCAACTGATAAAAGAAATTACAGCTGATCTCAAAAATATAGAAGTGATGGATTTTTCTGGGCTATTAGTTGATTTTATGCAGGCGCAAAAAGCAAGCGTTATTATTCGTGGTGTGCGCGCGGTATCCGATTTTGAATATGAGTTGCAACTGGCGAATATGAACCGGCATTTAGCCCCTGCGGTGGAAACACTTTTTTTAACGCCCGCAGAACAATATGCTTTTGTTTCTTCTTCTCTTGTTGTTGAAATTGCGCAATTAGGAGGTGATGTGACTCCTTTTGTTACGCCGAATGTCAAACAAGCGTTAGCCTATAAATTTCAAAGAGGTGGGCATGGCGCTTAAAATTACTGATGAATGTATCAATTGCGATGTATGTGAACCTGAATGCCCCAACCAGGCTATATCGCAAGGTGAAGAGTATTATGTTATTGACTCGAACCGTTGTACAGAATGTGTTGGGCATTTTGACCAGCCGCAATGTCAACAAGTATGCCCTGTCGAATGTATTCCTGTCGATCCCTTATTTACAGAAACCAAAGCACAACTCTTAGAGAAATATCAGCAGTTATTTGCTGGTGAAAAATAAAATAGTTATAAAAATCATTGGGTTGCTTTTGCGCATTCGATTTTTTTCATGCAATTGCCCCCACAAGATGTAGCATTTGGCGGATTATGATTAATTATATTCCGCCAAATCGGGAAAAGATTATGTCCGCCATCATTAAATCTAAATAATAAAGTAGAAAAATTTAAGGCAATTACAAAAACACAAAAGCAAATATTTGTAGCCCTTATCACTACCTATGGCATTAAGCCCTCTCTTTGGCTAGATGATATAGTAACCCTTGAAGATTTGTTTCGTTAAAATTAGTCTAATTTAAATGCTAAAGACTTTAAGTAATGATTTTCAGGTAAGTGCGGATGAATAGGATGATCCTTATCGGCACCCCCTTTTCGTAAAAAAGTTGCTTTGCGCCCTGCTTTATGGATGCCAGCTTCGATGGCCATGCGAAATTCTGTAGGATTAGCATGATGAGAGCACGATGCAATAAATAACATTCCTTGCGGCGCGACTACTTGTGCTGCTAATTTTGCTAATTTTTGATACCCCCGTAATCCAGCCTGCTTATGTTGTATTTGTTTCACAAAAGCAGGAGGATCGGCAATGACTACCTCAAAGGTAGTATGTTGCGCGCAAAATTGAGGGAGCAGGGTAAATACATTTTCATTAACAAAGGTACAATTTTGAATTACATTATTCGCCTTGGCTGCTTGTGTTGCCATTTCTAAAGCAGCAGCGGAACTATCTACAAAAGTAGTATGTTTTGCACCTTGTTTTGCCGCATTAATGCCAAAACCACCGTTATAGGTATACAAATCAAGTACGGTTTTATTTTTTGTATTTAACGCAACCCACTTGCGGTTGGCACGTTGATCGTAAAACCAACCTGTTTTTTGGCCACTTAAGGGATTAGCATAAAAAGTAAGATTATTTTCCTGTACCGTAATGTTTTCTTCTAAGTTACCTATAAAGGCATTGACTTGTAAGGGCAGCCCTTCTTTAGCACGTATTGGAATGTCGTCACGTAAAATAATACGCTGCGGTGAAAGTAAATTTTGTAAAGCATTAATCCAAAGAGGTTTTAATTTTTCCATGCCGGTTGTACTGGTTTGACATACGAGCGTATCATTAAAACGATCAATAATAAGGCCAGGTAAATTATCGCCTTCTGCATGAATCAAGCGATAAAAAGGGATCTCAAATAAACGCTGACGCCGCGCTAAGGCTTGATTGAATCTTTGTTCAAAGAAGGCTTGATTGATAAGAGTATGGGTATTTAGGGTTAGCACACGGCAGGCTAACTTCGTATGAGGATTATAATAGCCAATAGCAAAAGGGCGCCCTTTAGGGTTAGCGATGTAAACGAGCTCACCTGGCGCAGCTTTTGGGTTTTTAGAGGAAATATCTTGGCTAAATATCCATGGATAGCCCTTACTAATAGCAGCATAAGAAGACGCTTTAAGTGATAAACAAAACATATGGATAATAATATAAAGGAAAAGAAAGCGAATTCTAACGTTGGGAGGCAAGTAAGTAAAGGATTACCGCTTTAGGCGATAATCCTTTTCAAAAGGGCTGTTTAGTGGAGCGTCTTAGTATCAAGTGGAGGTGGAGCACTTGGATCTAAAATAGGTGTGGTGGGGGTTAACTGTTGTACGGGGTGGCTGCCATCATCTTTAGGGGTAGATGCGCTAGAAGATGTAGTTGGAGCCTCCATTTTTTGCTTATCTGAGGCAGCTTTGAGGGCTTCATATTTAATTTGCAATTCTTCATGTGCTTCTTTGCATTCTTGATTTTTTTGTAAAATAATTTCGTAGTCTTTATTAACTTGTTTTATTTCTTCTGCCATAGTTTGCACTTTCTTTTGCATATCGACGGCGTTCGATTCAAGATCTTTTCCTTTTTCTTCTAACATTTCATAGTCATGCGTTTTTTGGTTAAGCTTTTTTTGGGAATGAAAATAGAGTGCATAACCACCAAAAGTGATAAGAAAAAGAACGACAATAATCATTGTACCAATCGATTTAGGGGATAAAAGTATTTTTTTATCTAGCATAGTGGTATACCTCTTAATGATGCTTCTACACTCTGGGTTATCGGCAGGGATAAGAATAGATTGACTGTAAAAATATACTTTTCCCATTTTGAATTTATGCTGTGTTGCCTGTGTTCTCTCACCTCAGTCGTGTACCAAAGCGTACACGTCAAGGCTTCGCTTACTTGGCGCCTTGCCTAAATCCAAACTGGAAAGAAATGGCTTGAGTATATTACCTGAAAATTTTACTTAGTAGCGTATTACTATGATGCTTGCGTTTGTAAAAATACCAAAGGTTACCACTGAAAATTAAAAAGGCTAGCATAGGAAAGCCATATTGAATAATTATTGCTGTGGTTAGATGGATTTGCACTAACCTATCTTGTGCCAGCGGTTGTTCTAAATGTATCAGCGCATCATCATGATTTAACCAATTGAAAAGATTAAGCCCAAATGCCAAATTGCCATGTTGTTCAACCAAGCGATTACTTAAAAAAGCGCTATTACCAATGATAGCAATTCTTTGTTCTTTCTTTTTATCTTTAGGATGTGCTTTGGTTAGGACTACCCCTAATAACAAGGGGCCGTGCAAAGTCGCATCCACTTTTGTTGCCGAAAGATTAGCCGCTAAATAGGTATTTTTGTCGGTAAGAAGTAAAGGATTTACAGAAAAATTTGCTAATTTTTGTTCAAGCGCTACACCAAAAGGGAAAATACACAAACTAGAGGGGGGGCTAAAAGGAAGTGAAGGATAATGCTCTATAAGTGTCAAAGCAGGATGAGGTGTTCCTAATTTTTGGCCATGCAAATCGATGATTATTCCAGGCAAAGGGGAAATACCTAAGTGCTGATTCAAAAAAGGAAGAGGCGCAGAATCTGCGTCGATAAGCCATAAAATATCTTTTCCTTGATCTATATAGTCGGTTAATAAATGTGCTTCTTGAGGTAAAAAACCTGTTTTGGGTGCAGCGATAACAAGAAGCTGAGTATTTTCTGCAACAAAAGGTGTTGTGTGTAGATTAAGGGTTTGAATTTTTAATCCTTGATTCACAAGTGCCAAGGAAAAGAGTTTAAAATCATCCGGAGCTGTGCCAAATGGGCTTTTTTCACCATGTCCTTGTAAAAAAATTGTCCATTGATTGGTTTTACGTTGTAATTTGAATAATGCTTGCGTCAAATGATTTTCATCGAGTGGATTGGTATCTAAATTAAGAATTTGTTGCTGATTTTGATAATTTAAGATAAGTGCATGCTGCATGGTAGATAAAGAAGCAGAAGATTGTAAATTAAATTGAATATGGTTGTTTAATAATTGATAACGGGCGATAAGCATTTTAGCATGATGTTGTTTATCGATATCAGTGCTATGTAATGTGATATGAATAGGGGAGGTGAATTGTTTTACCAAGCTTTGGGTTGTTGAAGATAAATTGTATGAGGGAGTTATTGATTTAAAGAAAGCAAATTTAATGCAAATAAAATAGCTAACTATGCATAGTGATAAAACACTTATAACGATACTCGTTTCTTTAATGATTTTTTTCACAACATAGTCCGTAACTTTCTTTGCCTCATGACGCGATAGGTTAAAAATAACCAAAAAATACTAAATAGAAAATAATATAAAATATCAGGGCTATAAAATATCCCATTTAAAAAATGATAGCTATGACTTAGTAACGAAAATTCTTTGGCAAATAAGTGACCGTTGCCAAAGGGATTAAGCCATTCTAACAACATCCATAAAAAATTACCTAAAAAAGCACATCCTGTGGCTAAAAGAGGATGGGTAATAAGGCTGGCAATAAATAAATTAAAACTAATAAAACATATGCCCATTAACCCTACCGCGATAAGATTGCTGAAAATAAATGGGCAATCAAGAGTGGTTTCTAAGCTAAGGCTTGTTATCATGAGAAATAAAGTGAACAACAAAAATAAAAGAACCATAATCAGACTATAAAATTTTCCTAAAATGAGTGCCATGTTGCTTAAAGGGCTGGTTGCTAATATGCAAAATGTTCTTTGCCGAAATTCTTGACTTAAGGTTTGGCTCGTTAAAAGAGGAAAAATCGTTGCTAAAATAACTATTGTCCAGCTACACAGCGGTTTAATAACTTCTAAAGATAAGCTTAGATTATTTGTTCTTTGGTATAAGCTGTCATGAGAAAGCAGCAAGTAATCTACACATAACCGATAAAAAAATAAGCTCATTAATCCTGTACTCAGCGCAATTAAGGTTCCGGTTACAGGATGGCGAACAATTTTATACATTTCTAAACGCGTCATAAGGAAACTCATGGTGTCACTTCCTCATTTTGCAATAGGTATTCCCTTTGAGGTGATTTTGCTAATGTCGTACCTTCCCTTATCTGCAAATGGAGCTTTCCTTGTTGCAATAGATACACTTCATCACAAAAAGAAGTGATTTCATCGGGATGATGGCTGCTTAATACGATAAGGCGAGTAGAATGACGATAATTCTGTAAATGATGCCATAAATGTGCACGCTGTTTAGGATCAAGAGCACTACAAGGCTCATCTAGTACTAAAAGAGAGGGTGCAAATAGGAGTTGTGAGACGATAGCGACCCGTTTTTTTAAGCCGTCGGATAAATGCCCAAATAAAACATGCTGATAGGGGCAAAGCCCCCATTGCGTTAATAGGGAAGCACATTGAGAGATAGCGTGCAAAGGCGGCATCTGTTTTAATAAGGCAATAAACTTCAAATTTTCCGCTACGGTTAAATAAGGATAAAGAAAAGGTGCGCTAGGAATAAAGCCGATATGTTGTTTAATGTGAATATCTTGGTAAAGTGCGTGCTCTGCAAATAAGACACTTCCCGCATGAGGCTGTAAAATGCCTGCGATGATTTGAAGTAAAGTAGACTTGCCGCAGCCATTTTCGCCAATAATAGCAATGATATGGCCACTATCAAAGTGCAAGTTAAGTTTATTAAAAAGTAAATAAGAGCCGCGGCGATAGTCAACATCACATAATGCTAAATGGGCATGAGGTAAGCGAGGCATCCAAGATCTCTGCGTACAACAGGGTGATTTTTAGTATACTGTAGTGCGAAGAAGAAAAAACAATATAAAATGATATCAGTATCTTTTATAACATACTTTTGGTAGTATGTTTTGTGATGTAACTAAGTTGAATATCTTAGTTTTAGGAGTGACGAAACATGTTCTATGGATTATGCAATATGCCGTGGTGGGGATATCCCCTCGTTCTCTTGGGCTTAACCCATATTACTATTTTGGGCGTAACGCTTTTTTTACACCGTACCCAAGCTCATCGGGCCTTGGAATTGCACCCTGTCGTGAGCCATTTCTTGCGCTTTTGGCTATGGCTAACCACCGGCATGGTGACTAAAAAGTGGACGGCCATTCATCGCAAGCATCACGCTAAATGTGAAACAGAGGAAGATCCTCACAGCCCTCAGATATTGGGATTACCCCTTGTCTTATGGAAGGGAGCAGAATTGTATCGTCATGAAGGGGTCAATAAGGAAACGATTGAGCGGTATGGCCAAGGTACCCCTGATGATTGGATAGAAAACAAACTCTATTCGCGTTATACCACATTAGGTATATATTCTATGCTAACGATAGATCTTGTATTGTTTGGGGTTCCTGGTTTAGCGCTATGGGCGCTGCAAATGGCTTGGATACCCTTTTTTGCTGCAGGTGTCGTTAACGGAGTGGGGCATTATTGGGGCTACCGAAATTATGAATGTCCTGATGCTGCACGTAATATTTCCCCTTTAGGGTTTCTGATTGGGGGAGAAGAGTTACACAACAATCATCATACTTATCCTACCTCAGCGAAATTTTCAGTTAAAAAGTGGGAATTAGATCTAGGTTGGTTTTATATTCGATTGCTAGAAAAACTGGGTCTGGCTAAAGTTAAGCGTGTTTCGCCCCAACCTAATTTGGTACCAGGCAAAACACACATTGATCTTGAAACTCTAAAAGCTATTATTATCAATCGTTTTCAGGTGATGGACAGCTATTGTCGTAAAGTATTAGTGCCAGTATTTAAGGATGAGCAAAAACAAGCGCCTATGCCTGAAATGAAAGGCCTATTAGTGCGCGAAACTTCCTTGTTGGATGCAGGCGCGAAACAGCGATTAGCTTCCTTTTTGGCACAAAATGCTTCTGTTCAGGTGGTATATCAATTTAAAGAACGGTTGCAAAACCTATGGGTGCAGACTACGGTAAAGGAAAAAGATTTATTAGAAGCTTTACAAGGATGGTGCAAAGAAGCGGAAGCAACAGGCTTAAAAGCGCTAAGAGAATTTTCTGATTACTTGAAAAGCTTTAGTTTGCAAGTCCAGGAACCTTAGTATTCTTCCTAAAATAAAAAACCCCGCTAATGCGGGGTTTTTTACACGCATAAAAAGGCTCTATTTCATCTTTTCTTCATTAAATAAAACATGCTTGCGTACTTTGGGATCGTAGCGCTTTTTAGCCAATTTCGTTTTATTACGTTTATTCTTGGTGGTCGTATAAAAGTAACGTGACTCACTGGAACGCATAATAACATTAATTTTATCCGCTGCCATGTTAGCTCCTTATACCTTTTCGCCGCAGGAACGTAGTTCAGCTAATACCGTTTCGATGCCTCTTTTATCGATAGTGCGCATCCCACGGGATGAAACACGCAAAAGTACATCACGATTTTCACTGGGGACCCAGAATTTTTTCCAGCGAACATTTGCTTTAAAGGCCCGCCTTACTTTTTTGTTACAGTGCGCAACATTGTTGCCGCGAGCGGTACGTACGCCCGTGACCATGCACTCTCTTGCCATGATGCATTTTCCTCAGGTGATATTTGAGCCAGCCTTTATATCAGTATTTAAATGATTTGGCAAGAAAGTGCTTATACTGGCCCCTCTAAACGTAATTAAACCAAGTGGTGTTTTCTTTGAGATGTCTAAATTGCTAAAGCATGCTATCTTACAAGGCAATGTTTATATTTTTAGCTAGTTATTTTAATTAGTAAATAATCCATGATAATTAAGCAATGGCTATTAGGTATTACAGGCGGTATTGCGGCGTATAAAACACCTGAGCTAGTGCGTTTGTTAAAAAAACAAGGCGCAGATCTGCGGGTTGTCCTATCGCAAGGTGCCCATGCCTTTGTAACCCCTATGACCTTACAAGCTGTATCAGCGCATCCTGTTTATAGTGCGTTGCTGGATACAGATTTTGAAGCTGCAATGGGGCATATTGAATTAGCGCGTTGGGCACAGGGAATTTTAATTGCACCCTTAAGTGCTAATCGCCTAGCGGCTCTCGCCTTAGGAATGGCCGATGATTTGCTCACCACCCTTTGTCTTGCTACAACAGCGCCTATTTGGGTTGCGCCCGCCATGAATCAACAAATGTGGCAGCATCCTACGGTTCAAGCACATATTGCGACCTTGCAAGCACGAGGCATGACTATTCTAGGGCCTGATTGGGGAGAACAAGCATGTGGGGAAATAGGATTAGGGCGTATGATGGAGCCCAGTGCAATTGTGAGCCAATTAGCAGGGTGTGACGCGCCTTCCTTAGGCGCACGTTTAGATAAGGTGCGGGTTTTGATTACTGCTGGCCCCACCCGGGAAGCGATTGATCCCGTACGTTTTTTAAGTAACCGCAGCTCTGGTAAAATGGGTTTTGCGTTAGCGCAGGCAGCGCTGGCATTGGGGGCACAAGTCACCTTAGTGAGTGGCCCTGTGGCCTTAGCAACACCCTCAGGCGTAGTGCGAGAAAATGTGGTCAGTGCAAAAGAGATGTATGCGGCAGTTATGCATCATATAGGGCAAACCGATATTTTTATTAGCGCAGCCGCAGTCAGTGATTTTATGCCTGCTACTTTAAGCCCCCAAAAGATTAAAAAATCCTCTTTTTCTGCAGATTGGCAATTAAATTTGGTTCCCACCCCAGATATCTTAGCGCATGTCGCACAAGCAAAAGAGCGGCCATTTTGTGTTGGATTTGCCGCTGAAACAGAAAATATTATCGAATATGCTCAGAAAAAACGTCATGAGAAAAATTTAGATTTGATTGCAGTCAATGATGTGAGCACGCCTGATATAGGCTTTGATGCGCCTTGCAATGCTTTAACCGTAATCGGTGAAAAAACTTATCACATCCCTAAAAATACGAAATACCAAGTGGGGCTTGCGCTCTTACAAATAATAAGTGAGTGTTATCATGAAAATCGAATTAAAAATTCTTGATCCACGTTTAGGAAAAGAAATCCCTTTACCCAGTTATGCAACCGATGGCTCTGCAGGCTTAGATTTACGGGCGTGTTTGCAAGCACCACTTGAAATTGCGCCTAATCAGACGTGTCTTTTGCCAACGGGCTTGGCCATGCACATTAATAATAATGAATTGGCAGCCGTGATTTTACCGCGTTCAGGTTTAGGGCATCGCCATGGTATTGTGCTTGGCAATTTGGTGGGTTTAATTGATTCGGATTATCAAGGTGAATTGCAAATTTCGTGTTGGAATCGCTCGGATACCCCTTTTATTGTGGAAGTAGGAACGCGGATTGCCCAGCTTGTTTTTGTGCCCGTGGTGCAAGTGGGTTTTCAAGTGGTGACTGAATTTAATGCATCACTACGTGGTGTAGGTGGTTTTGGGCATACTGGGCATCAATAAACACATAAAGGAATAAAAATTTATGCATGCAACAGCCCTGCCCTATGATATTTCTAGCGTTAACCCTCAGATTTTTCGTGCATGTGATATCCGAGGGGTGGTGGGAAGTACTTTAACCGCAGAAATCGCCTATTTATTGGGTTTAAGTTTTGGAACTGAAGCGCACCAGCTAGGGCAATCCACAGTTGTCGTTGGCCGCGATGGGCGGCATTCAGGATTGATGTTAATCAATGCTTTAAGTGCAGGTTTAATGGCCACAGGTATGCAAGTGATTGATTTAGGACAAGTGCCAACGCCCCTTGTCTATTTTGCAACCCATGCGCTCCAAACGGGTACGGGCATTATGGTAACAGGGAGTCATAATCCTCCGGATTATAATGGGTTTAAAATGATGCTAAAGGGTGAAACCCTGGCGGATGCGCGTATTCAAGATTTATACAAACGTATTCAAACTCAGGATTTTGTGCAAGGACAAGGGCAAAAAACGGCATTGGATTTTATTGATAATTATATTGCATGTATTCAACAAGATATAAAATTGGCGCGCCCTTTAAAAATAGTGGTCGATTGTGGTAATGGTGTGGTGGGCGTTTTAGCGGAAAAACTTTTTCGCGCATTAAATTGCGAAGTCGTGCCGCTTTTTTGTGAGGTAGATGGCAATTTTCCGTTTCATCATCCCGATCCAGGGCAACCACAAAATTTGCAAGATCTTATTCAAAAAGTAAAAGCCGTTAATGCGGATTTAGGCATCGCCTTTGATGGCGATGGCGACAGATTAGGCTTAGTGACAGAAACAGGTGAAATTATTTGGCCCGATCGCCTGCTGATGTTATTTGCCGAAGATTTATTAAAAAGAGTGCCCCACAGTAAGATTATTTATGATGTAAAATGTTCACAACATCTAGCAGCACGCATTCAGCAATTAGGCGGCGAGCCTATTATGTATAAAACAGGGCATGCCTTAATTAAACAAAAAATGCGCGAAACAGGCGCCCAATTTGCAGGTGAAATGAGTGGTCATTTCTTTTTCAAAGAAAGATGGTATGGCTTTGATGATGCTTGCTATGCCGCAGCCCGTTTGCTAGAGATAGTGGCAGCACAGAGTGAACAACCTAAGATTTCTAAAATTTTTGAGAATTACCCTAATAGCGTCAGTACCCCAGAAATTAATATTGCCATCAATGAAGAAAAGAAATTTCCTTTTATTGAACGCTTAAAAGCAGAACATACGCTTGATGCAAAAATCATTACCGTCGATGGTATGCGTGCAGAATTTGAAGATGGATGGGGCTTGGTGCGGGCTTCTAATACCACACCATGTTTGGTTTTGCGTTTTGAAGCCACCACGGAAAAAGCCTTAGCGCGCATTCAACAAGCAATTAAAGAATTGATATTAGAAATTGCGCCCGAATTAGCGGTGCCTTTTTAAGGGTAAAGTATGAAACTTCTTCAAAAATGACATTTGTCGATATTGAAGAAGATCTAAGTAGATATAATACTATTTTACCTGTTCTTATTCATGCTAACGAGGTAAGCGAAGAAGTAGAAGCTGCACAATATTTTTATAAGATAATTGATATATCTAACTTTTTACTATAATGAGGAAAAATGGTTCGAGTATATCTAATGAGTCTTGCCTGTTTGAGCGCGAAAATATTTTTCGGTTGTCATCCTTCGCGCAGCGAAGGATCTAAATCCCTTGTTATTCGGGATGACAACTTTGGATTCAAGGTAATTTAATAATAAGCCTTACAGGCTAAGCTTTGATGGCACGCTAGGTGATCTTACTATCTGCGAGTTAACGTCAGAATAAGAGGAAAAATTTATTTTGTTGGTAAAAGCAGTTAAGTAACTACGACCATTCTTCCACAAATATGCGGGTTGTTTTTTTAAGCGATTTGCTTTTTTATATCCCCACTCTTGCCAACTGATAGGTTGTTTACACCATAGTAAATAATTTTCTTTTTGTAATTGAAAATATTCTTGGATTATTCTACAAAAACTACCAAAATAAGTTAGTTGGTTTTTAAGTGCCTGTGTGCACCATAAAAGACCCCATTTGTTTTTAAGCACCGCTGGAAAAGCTCGGATTATATTGTCGTTACAATTCACAGTTTGTAAGGCAGGGCAATCAGCTAATTCTGCGGGTAAAGTAGTTAGTCGATTGCTATGGCAATAGATGTTGGTTAGATTTTTGCAGTTACCTAAGGAAGCTGGCAATGTAGTTAATCGATTATCACCACACTCTAAAGAAACGAGGGCAGGACACTTATTTCCTAGATTTGCTGGTAAGGAAGTTAAATAATAGGTGTCACAAATAATCAATTCTTCTAATTGACTCCAAAAAATCTGCAGGTCTTTATCTTCAAAAATTTCGATTGGAAAGCGCGTAAGCGGTAGGTTCACAACTAATCGATGTTCCTCATTTATTCTTCCTGCGTTAAGAAAAATGAGATTGATTTCATTTAAAAGTCGGTTTCTTTCTTCTAATTCATTTAATTCCTGAGTAGGGGAAAGAATATGAAGGAGGCGTGCAATGAGAGAAGAAGGAATGCTAGTAGCAGAAAAGCGCCAGTTTTTTTGCAAATAAGTTATTTCAGCATACTGGATAGCGCTGATGCGCTCAATATTGCCTACAAACCAATCGAAAGAAGCGAACGTGGTGTTTAGTGGAATAGACAGCTGAGGATCTAAAACCTTCAAGCGATTAAAAAACGGTTGCCACAGTGCATTTCCGATATTATGGCAAGTGATGCACAGTTGTTTAAAAATGCTTAATTCCTCAAATGACAGGTACTCTGCAATTTTAGCCCATATTTCAGAGGGTAAATTACTTGGATTTTGAATGCGTGTAGTGCCTAGCATGGATGATGCCATAAAAAGATGAAATTATAGAGGGGAGTGTAAAGTAAACTTGCTTAATTTTATAGAAAATTAAGCAATAACTGCCTAGATACCATATTTTTCCCGATAAGCGGCTAAGGGCGCGCGAAATTCACTAAACCGGGCTTCATTTTTCACATATTCCATAATATCCGCCAAGCTAATAATAGCTTTCACTTTCACAAAAAAAGTGGCTTGAATTTCTTGAATAGCGGAATATTCGCCTTGGCCTTTTTCTTGTCTATCGAGAGCTACGATAATGCCACTCACGTGGGCTTTGGCTTGCTGAATAAGTTCAAATGACTCGCGAATAGCAGTACCTGCGGTGATAACATCGTCAAGAATAAGCACACGGCCTTTTAAAGGTGCCCCTACGATATTACCGCCTTCCCCATGATCTTTGGTTTCTTTGCGGTTAAAGCAATAAGGTAAATCTTGGGTGATAGAAAGTGCTGCTGCCGTACTACACACTAAAGGGATCCCTTTATAAGCAGGGCCAAAGAGCATATCGAAATCCACATCAGAAGTTTGAATGGCGCGCGCGTAGCATTCCCCTAATGTTTTTAAAGCTTTACCTGTGTAAAATTGGCCAACATTAAAAAAATAAGGGCTCAAGCGGCCTGATTTAAGCTTAAATTCGCCAAATCGTAAAACATTATGAGTTAGTGCAAGTTCAATAAAATCTTTTTGATAAGACTGCATTATCGCCCCCTATAAAATGGCTTAATTCTAACATCGGCTTACAGGTTTTGCTAAAATGGCTTTTTTTATTTAAAGAAGTCTTATGCGAATTATCACACTTAACCTCAATGGGATCCGCTCGGCTAACCGCAAAGGTGCCTTTACTTGGCTAGCTCAGCAACAAGCAGATGTGATTTGCTTTCAAGAAACGCGTGCGCCTTTAGCTTTGCTCCAGCAAGCAGAATTTCAGTTAATCGGCTATCATTGTTATTATTTAGCCGCAGAAAAAAGTGGATATAGTGGTGTTGGGATTTGTAGCTTAAAAGCACCCGATAAAATAGTAACGCAGTTAGGATTTCCTTTAGCTGATACTGAAGGACGCTATATCCATCTTGAATTTGGAGATCTGATTGTGGCTTCTATCTATTTTCCTTCGGGTACCAGTGGTGAGGCACGCCAACTTTTAAAGTATGAATTTATGGCACGCTATGAAACAACCTTAGATAAGCAGCTACGCTCCCAACGTCCCTGCATTATTACAGGCGATTGGAATATTGCACATCGACCCATCGATTTAAAAAATTGGCGCGCTAATCAAAATTGTTCTGGCTTTTTGCCGCAAGAACGTGCTTGGCTGGATAAATTGTTCGATGAGAAAGGCTGGGTAGATGCTTTTCGGGTAGTCAATCAAGCGCCGGAACAATATACTTGGTGGTCAGCCAGAAGTAGAACAGCCTGGGAAAACAATGTGGGATGGCGTATTGATTATCAAATTGTAACGCCCAACTTAAAAAATGCGATTAAAGCGGCGCATATTTATAAAGCCGAGCGTTTTTCTGATCATGCGCCTCTAATAATGGATTACGCTTTATAAGTCCAACAAGCGTTTTTGTTGTGTAATTAACTCTTGAATGCCTTTTTGGGCTAAAGCCAACATGCTAGTCAGATCAGGGGTTTTAAACGGCTTCCCTTCCGCTGTTCCTTGAACTTCAACAAATTCTCCACGTTCGGTCATAACCACATTCATATCAGTTTCTGCATTAGCGTCTTCTGCATAATCTAAATCTAAAACCGGCACATCTTTGTAAATGCCCACTGATACGGCAGCTAACAGAAATTTCAGAGGATTTTTTTTCACTAAACGACGTTTTTGCATCCATGTAAAGGCTTCTACTAAGGCAACACAGCTTCCGGTAACGCTCGCAGTACGTGTGCCGCCATCTGCTTGTAATACATCGCAATCGAGGGTAATTGTATTCTCACCTAATGCTTCCAGATCAACGCATGCCCGTAAAGCACGCCCAATAAAACGTTGGATTTCCTGAGCGCGTCCAGAAGGCCCTCCCCGTGCACTATCTCGCACCATTCTCTCATTCGTAGAGCGTGGCAGCATGCCATATTCAGCTGTGATCCAGCCTTGACCCTGGCCCTTCAAAAAACGGGGCACGCCAGGGGTAACGGTTGCATTGCAAATGACTTTAGTGCTGCCAAATTCTACTAAAACAGAGCCTTCAGGGTGTTTGACAAAATTGCGCGTAAGTTTAATTTCTCTTAGTTCGTCAGGATTGCGGGCACTTGGGCGCATGCAGGTTACCTCAATGATAGAATAAATTTAGGATGGATAAAAAAAGAGCGAGCATTATATGCTGCTTCGGATCTAAAGACGATAAAAAAGAAGAAATTAGTATAATTCGACTAACTATTTGTATTGCCCAGAGTTTCCACGCTACTATATATACTCAAACCATTTAAGAATTAGGATTCGTTTTTCGACTGCCAGAGGTAAAACGGCTAAGGATGGCCGTTTTACAAAGTGGGAAGGGAAACCTCTTTGACGACCTCTGGCATAAAGAAAAATCAATCCTAATTCTTAAATGGAACCAGTATATATTTGGGACAGTTTAGTTTGCGGGGTTCATTATGTTGGCGAGTATGACCGCCTTTGCACGTCACGCCACGCAACAAGCATGGGGGCATGCTATTTGGGAGGTGCGTTCAGTTAACCATCGTTATCTCGATTTGTCGTTCAAGATACCTGAAAATTTTCGTGAATGGGAGATTAAATGGCGCAACTTGAGCGGTACTTTTATCCAACGAGGGAAAGTGGAATGTTATCTTACTTTTGTGCCTAGCCAGCAAGCAAGTGCGGAATTAGAAATTAATACGCCACTGATAGAGCAAATTTTAAAAAACTGCAAAACAGTAACAGCTTACCCTGATGTCAGTCCTACTATCAAAGCATTAGATCTCCTACGTTGGCCTGGTGCGTTGGTAATGCAGACGCGAGATCTGTCTTTTCTTGAGCAACCATTGACAGAACTATTGCAAAAAACCTTAGAAAAATTAGTGGTTATGCGTCAGCAAGAAGGTGTGCAATTGGTGCAATTTTTAGAAGTAAAATTACATCAAGCAATAGAACAAATTGCCATTGTAAAAACGCAATTGCCACATTGTTTACACGCACAAAGACAAAAATTGACTCAAAAACTGCATGAAGTTCAGGCTACACTAGATACAGGGCGTTTGGAGCAAGAATTAGTCTTGTATGCACAACGCATTGATGTAGAAGAAGAAATTGTGCGTTTAATAGCGCATACACAAGAAATTCAGCGAATATTAAAAGAAAAGGGTGCAAGTGGTCGGCGTTTAGATTTTTTAATGCAAGAAATGAATCGCGAGGCAAATACATTGGGTGCAAAAGCACCAGATAAAATTATTGCTCAAGTAGCGATTGAATTAAAAGTGCTGATAGAACAAATGCGAGAGCAAATTCAAAATGTGGAGTGAAAATATGCAGGCACCTGGTACATTATTTATTATTTCTGCTCCGTCTGGGGGCGGCAAAACCAGTTTAGTAAGTGCCTTGGTGAAACACCTTGATAAAATAAAAGTATCGGTGTCGCATACTACACGCTCGCCGCGTCAAGGAGAGGTAGAAGGCATTAATTATTTTTTTATCAACGAAGCAACTTTTAATGCTTATCGTGAGCAACAGATATTTTTAGAATCAGCCCAAGTATTTAACCATAGCTATGGGACTTCTAAACAATGGGTGGTAAACGAGCTGCAAGCAGGATTTGATGTGATCCTAGAGATTGATTGGCAAGGAGCGGCTCGGGTACGAGAACAAATGGCCTGTGAAAGTATTTTTATTTTACCGCCTTCACGTGAAATATTGCTACGCCGGCTGCAAAGTCGCCAACAAGATAGTGCCGAAGTGATTGCGCGGCGTATGGCTGCAGCCAGTCAAGAAATTGTGCATTACCGCGATTATGACTTCGTGGTAATAAATGATAGTTTTGAGCTAGCTTTGAACGATTTAATTGCCATTGTCAAAGCGCAGCGCTTAAAACAATCTGTTCAAGCTCAGCGGTATGCTCCTTTGCTAGCGTCTTTAATTGGCTAATAATAGTCATCACGCTTGAATTTTCGGCAAAAATTCTTTCTTTCCCTCCCCCGTTTCACGGGAGAGGGTGCCCGTAGGGCGGGCGAGGGTATTCTAAAATCAAGACCCTCACCCTAACCCTCTCCCGCAAGCGGTAGAGGGGACAAGAAAATCAACGCCTAAAAATTCGCCCGTAATGACTATATAGCTGTTGTCAAAAGCAGATGTCAGTTAAAATAGGGAAAGTCATTCCTTCCTTGGTTTTTAATGGAGGGGGTTAAAATGGTTTGTAGGAGTAAAAATGGCAAGAATTACCGTAGAAGATTGTTTGGCGCATGTGGACAATCGTTTTGATTTAGTACTAAAAGCCAGCACGCGTGCTAGACAGCTAGCTAATGGCGCAGAGCCTGCAGTGCCATGGCAAAACGATAAGCCTAGTGTCGTTGCATTACGTGAAATTGCAACAGGCTATGTAGAGCGTGAAGCAGGCGTAGATGCTACCAACTAACTCTTTGCTTGTTATCAAAGAGGTTACCTGTGTTTTCCATTTCGGATTTACATGACCAGCTGGCGCTTTACTTAACCCCAGCGCAAATTGCAGAGGTAACCCAAGCCTACCAGGTAGCGGCGCGCGCGCATGAAGGGCAAGTGCGCCATACAGGTGAACCTTATATTTCCCATCCTCTAGCAGTAGCAGCTATCTTAGCAGGCATGCACATGGATGAGCAGTGCATTATTGCAGCGCTCTTGCATGATGTTATTGAAGATACTTACCTCGATAAAGCGGCGATTGCTGCCCAGTTTGGCGAAAAGGTAGCAGATTTAGTTGATGGGGTCAGTAAATTAACCCAAATTCATTTTGAAAGCCGCGAGCAAGCGCAAGCGGAAAATTTTCGCAAAATGATGCTGGCGATGGCGCAAGATATGCGCGTCATTTTAATTAAACTTGCTGATCGCTTACACAATATGCGCACGCTAGACGCCGCGCCCGGTGAAAAAAGGCGGCGCATCGCATTAGAAACATTAGAAATCTATGCGCCCATCGCCCATCGCTTGGGCATGAATCACATGCGAGTAGAGTTTGAAGATTTAGGTTTTGCTGCACTTTATCCTTTACGTTACCGTGTGTTAAGAGAAGCGATGGTGCGCGCGCGCGGTAATCGTAAAGCATTTATTCATACCATTGAAAAGGAAATTGAAGGTAAACTTCAAGCCGCAGGCTTAAAAGATTATATGTTGTGGGGGCGTGAAAAACACCTTTACAGTCTGTATAAAAAAATGCATAAAAAGCGCCTGTCTTTGGCGGAAGTCATGGATGTGTATGCTTTTCGGATCATTGTCAAAAAATTAGAAGATTGCTATTTAGCGTTGGGGGCGGTGCATAGTACTTATCGCCCACTTGCGCGCCACTTTAAAGATTATATTGCTATTCCTAAAAGCAATGGTTATCAATCCTTGCATACGATTTTAATTGGCCCGCATGGCGTGCCGATGGAAATTCAAATTCGTACCCATGAAATGGAACATTTAGCAGAAAATGGAATTGCTGCCCATTGGTTGTATAAAAGCGAAGCCAAACAAGCAGCGCCCATTCAAGCTAAGGAATGGGTAAAAGGGCTGCTCGAAATTCAAAAAAATACAGGTAGTCCTTTAGAATTTATTGAAAATGTAAAAATTGATCTCTTTTCAGAAGCGGTGTATGTGTTTACGCCTAAGGGAAAAATTCTTTCCCTACCCCAAGGGGCGACTGCTGTTGATTTTGCTTATATGGTGCACACGGCAATTGGAAATAGCTGTGTAAGTTGTAAAATTGATAGACGCTTATCTGCGCTTAGCACGCGCTTACGCAGTGGCCAAACCGTAGAAATTATCACCGCAGTAGGTGCCCACCCTAATCCTGCATGGCTAAGTTTTGCAATAACCGGCAAAGCCAGAACCAATATTCGTCAATGGCTAAAAGATCAAGAACATACCCAAGCACAAGCTTTAGGCCAACGTTTGATTCAAAGTGTGCTTGCAGCCTCCAATATCTCTTTAGACGAGATGGATGCGAATACTGTTCAGGGTATGTTAAAAGATTTTCACATGGATTCGCTAGAAGAATTATTTGAGGAAGTCGGATTAGGTAATCGCATGGCACCGCTGGTTGCGCAACGGATTATCTCTTATCAGCAAAATCATACTACTAAAGCTGGCCTTAATAAATCGAGTGTATTAATGATTAAAGGGACAGAAGGTTTGGTGGTGACGTATGGAAAATGTTGCTATCCCATTCCGGGTGATTTAATTATAGGACAATTAGTGCTGGGTCAAGGTGTGGTTATTCATAAAGAGCGTTGTACGCAAATAGCGCGGCGCCATAAAGCAACGCATTACATTAATGTCCAGTGGGAAGATGAAATTAAAGGCGAGTTTCAAGTACCGGTTGTTATCGATGTGGTCAATAAAAGAGGCGTTTTGGCTTCATTGGCCAGCGCCATTGCAGAGACCCATGGTAATATTATTAATGTGAATGTGGATCAAGGAGATGGCAAGCATAATACTGTTAAATTTGTGCTGGGGATACAAAGTAGATCCCATTTAGCACGAGTGATGCGCAGGTTACGTAACTTGCCTGAGGTTACGCGTATTATCCGAGGAAAATAAAAATTAGTAATGCGACCCTTGATTGGTTTACGTCGATTACAAAATTAAAAGGCGTAGGTGAGAAATTAGCGCAGAAACTTGCGAAATTACAGATTTATAGTATAGGGGATCTCCTTTTACATTGCCCTTTGCGTTATGAAGATAGAACCCACCTTACGCCCTTGCGAGATATCCGGCACGACAGCTGGGTGCTCATTCAAGGGAAAATTCTTAAGGTAAACACCTTGGGAAAAGGGAAAAAACGTTGTCTTGTGACGTTGGCAGACTCTTCTGGCACGATTGAATTGGTATTTTTTCATTTTTATCCCTCGCAACAAATGGCATGGCAACCGGGTGTCAGTTTGCGTTGCTTTGGGCAAGTGAAAAGCGCGTCGATGTACCAAATAATACACCCTGAATATGAAATTATTGATAATGCCCAACCTTTGCCCGCCTATTTAACGCCTGTTTATCCTACCGTATTGGGGTTAGGACAAGCAGTGTTGCGTAAAGTGATGAATGAGGCTTTAAATCATTATTTGAGTACCACTGCTCCAGATGTTTTTGCCCAGAAATTAGAGCGATTGTTACCACTTTTGAATTGGCATAAAGCACTACAAACTATTCATGGTCCTTTTCCTGATGACAATATAGAGGCGTTAGTGGCGCGCCAACATCCTGCTTTTAAACGTTTAATTGCCGAAGAATTATTTGCGCATCATTTGGGTTTAAAGCAAATTAAACAGCAAGTAGAAACACAGCAAGCAAGTGTATTGTCATTAAGCGAAGAAATACTACACACTTTTTTAGCTCGTCTCTCTTTTAACTTAACGCCTGCGCAGCAAAAAGTATGGGAACAAATACGAGCCGATATAGAGAGCTATAAGCCCATGTTGCGCTTAGTGCAAGGCGATGTGGGTTGCGGTAAAACGGTGGTGGCAGCATTGGGCGCGTTTGCTGCAGTAGTCAGTGGCAAGCAAGTAGCGGTAATGGTGCCCACGGAAATTTTAGCGGGGCAACATGCTGCGCAGTTTAATGAATGGTTTAATGCGCTGGGCTATCGTTGCGAAATTTTAAGCGGCAAACTCAAAGCAAAAGCACGCCGCAGTGTGCAAGAAAACATCACCTTAGGCTTAACCCATATCGTCATTGGAACGCACGCCTTATTTCAAGAAGAGATCCAATTCAAGTCATTAGGCTTGGTTATCATTGATGAGCAACATCGCTTTGGGGTGCATCAGCGCTTGGCCCTTCAAATTAAAGGCAGCGATGCCTTAGAGCCGACTTATCCGCATCAATTAATTATGACTGCTACCCCTATTCCGCGTACCTTAGTGATGAGTCATTATGCACATTTAGATGTTTCCATAATAGATAGCCTACCGCCAGGGCGCCAACCCATTACAACGCTCGCGATTTCGCAAAGTCGACGCGAGGAAATTATCGAACGGGTGAAAAATGTTTGTGCGCAGAAGCAACAAGTCTATTGGGTGTGTACGCTTATCCAAGAGTCAGAAATCTTAGATTGTCAGGCAGCTGAAGCGACTACCCAAATTCTACAAAGTATGTTGCCTCAGTATCGGGTAGGTTTAGTCCACGGCAAAATGGATGCCCTGACCAAAGAAAGTGTGATGCACGATTTTCATCAAGGGCATATTCATATCTTGGTGGCAACCACCGTGATTGAGGTGGGTGTGAATGTGCCCAATGCGAGTTTAATGGTTATCGAAAATCCGGAACGTTTAGGTTTAGCTCAGCTGCATCAGTTGCGTGGTCGGGTGGGGCGCGGAACGCAGGCTAGTTTTTGTGTATTGCTTTATCAAACGCCCTTAAGTGCCATGGCGCGCGCACGTTTAAAAATTATGCGTGAAACCCAAGATGGATTTGTGATCGCACAAGCAGATTTAGAATTAAGGGGCCCAGGTGAAATTCTAGGTACGCGCCAAACCGGTGCAATTCAATTTAAAGTGGCAGATTTACAGCGTGATAAAGCCCTTATTCATGCCTTGCCTGAGTGGGAATTACAGTTGCCGCAGGATGCGCGCGAAGCGATCCTCGCGCGTTGGTGTGGAATAAAGCAAGAATATGCTAAGGCCTAGGTAGAAGAACCACGGTTGCCAGGCTTAGGTTTTTTTTCAGAAGCAGGCTGAGGCGAACTTGCAGGGGGAGCTGGTTGATGTTTTTGCTGTGACGTGAAAGCGGGCGTTACTGGCTCGGCCTCCGGAGAAGAAATTGAAGGAGTGTACGATTTTTTAAGATCTTTAGTAGTTTCATAGGCTTTATCGTAAGCAGCTGTGTCTTTGCGGCGAGCAATTTTTTTTGCTGAAATTTTGCGCATGTCAGAAGTGGTTTTATGTTGCGTTTTTACGTCGCGCGGTAATTTAGCATACTGTGCGGGGCTTGTTTCCCACATTTTGCGGCCATCAGTTGCCATTACATTTTGATGCCCCGCATTTTCGAATTTACGTACGGTTTCAAAATAATTGTTATGTTTTGCTGCGGATGCGCTGTAGCCAATCAGCTGGCCGTTATTTACATGAAATTGTTCTACCATAGCATTAGCATTATTTTGAACTTCACCTTCTCTATCTTTTGCGCTTTTGCAACCGCCTATCCTTGCACCTGTCCCCTTATCACATAAAATAATTTCATAAGCACTTTTATAAGTTTGCTTATTCTTTACGCTAAAAGTGGGGGTGGGAATAAGCGCGCGTAAAAAAGTAAAGGGTTTGGGAATACTATCATGGGCGGCGTTAGAAGCGCGCTTGATAGCATTCCAAAGATTACCCATGGTTGATAAAGTAGATTCATGATTTAATTGTTTTAAGTGCATGGCTGCTTGAATTTTTAATGCTAATTCTTGTTGAGTTTGTAAATCCATAATTTGTGTGTCGAATTTGCCCAGATAGAGGCGGTTACAAATTTCGTCCATTTCTTTTTGGGGAAAAGAAGTGGGATTAGGATTATTTAAATAATTGATTAAAGCAGGCAAGCCAGGGTTACTAGCAGATTCCATATCTGCATCATAAGATTCTGTAACTTTTTGTAAAGCGGTCAGTAAAGGCACCACGGTTAAATTAATCAGTTGTTCAGAATCATGGCTGTCATTTTTAGTTAAAAATCCCCACATATTGACACAGTTGTTAGTTTCTAATAAAACGAAATCCGGATTTAAGTTACTTTTAATAGAGGCATTTGCTTCAGACTTTACTTTTAGCATATTCGCATCTGCAGGCAAAATTGGGTTAACCAGCGTTTGATGCAAAATAGGCAGTGGAGGCAAGGGCTCACCTACAAGTTTTCCCCATTTTTCTTTATAAGTTTCCTTCATTTTATCTTGTTCTAAGGAGGATAAAATTTTTCCCATACTCCCAGTCGCTTCGCTAACACGTGCTGCATGTTGTGCTTGTTTATCTTCATTTTTAATGTCTAAGGGGGAACTAATGGCCATGCGCGTGAATTGTTGTTCGTATTGTAGCACTTGCTTTTCGTTAAAATGGTAAGTATGTTCTCGCCATGCGTTGGCAGGATTAGGCATATCCCGAATATCACTATCAAAAGAAGCTTGCATGATTTTTTTGAAATTTTCTGGGTTGTTCATTAAATTTATAAACCAGGGTCCATATTTTTCTGTATTTTGTTGATACCAAGCGGTTTTTCTTACTTGTTCTAATGTCATTGTATTTGTAAAAGTTAAACGTTCGCTCATCTGCAAGGTAAGGTTGCCAGTATCATCTTGATAATAAGTACAACGGATGTCCTCGGCAGGTTCAATGGCATTTAGTATTTGTACCATTTTCGGTAAATCCAGATAAGCTTGTTTTTGATGTTCAGCCAAAGTTAATTCTTCAGTAGAAGTCTTGCCGGCGGCTTGTGTGGCGCGCGCTTGCGCTATTTCGTCTGCCATAACGCGGATAAAATCTAAAGTCTTGTCTTGGGCTTGCTTTAGGGATTTAGCTGAGGGAGGGTTTGTTTGAATTTTTTTTAGTTCACTTGTGTATTGGTAAATATGAGAAGAAATTTTGCCTTCATCAAGGGGAAGATTTTCTAATTGGGCAATTTTTAAAGCAGCCTGTGCGTGTTGTAGTCCACGTTCATAAAAAAAGACTTCATCGGGTTGAAAACCTTGATTACCATTGAAAACGCGTACTCGTGGCAGCTTTGAGTCTTCCTCAAAAACAAAAGGTAAACTACTATGGCGATTGGCAAGTTTTTCCAACGTATCGTGTAAAAGTGCAGATAAATCTTCTGTTTTTCCCATAGAAAAATCTTGCTTTATCTCGGACAGTAATTTGCTTGAGGAAAGCGTTACAGAGGGATTTTCTTTTATAGCACTATAAATTTTTTGAGCTATTGTTGTTGCGGCGTAGGGAGAATTATCTTCTTTCTCTTGCTTTTCTGGTATGGTCTCGTCTGATTTTGCTGGCGGTTCATCTTTTGATTCTATTGCTACGTTTAATAGTATGCTGCCTTGTTCTAAGGTAGCGCGATTATCATGTATTATTTTTTCTGTTGTTAATTCTTCCTCAACGTCGTCTACTATATCTTCATCTTCGTCCCCTGCAGCTAATAAATCATCATTATCAGGAGGCGTTTTAAATAAATCCATAAATTTAGATAACGGGGGGCGATCTTTATTTTTTTTAGGCATAGCTTTTCTCATTAAAAAATAGGGTATTCCTTATAGTATAATGAATTTTAAATAATAAGTCAGTTAATTGATATAAAATGGTGCGGATGCATTATTTAATTTATAGAAATATCAAGGCATTAAAAATAAGTATCCTAAATCTTCCAAAGCCATTTGCTGCAAAATAACTTGACCTACTCCCTTCGACTACACTGAAGAAAAAACCGCATAAACAGGATGGTGTATGGTCGCAAAGTCACTGGATTTAATTGGAGCAAGCCTAGGATGGGGAGCAAAACGGCATGAGGCTGAAAAAGGCCCGGCAGCTTTGCAAGCATTTGGCTTAAAGGCCAATCATAATTGGCGCTGTTTTATTAAACCCGAACTTACTTATACACCAGATAAAAATTTAAATTATTCCGAATGTCTTACCCAAGTTAAGCACTTTAATCAGCAGTTAGCGCAAGAAGTCATGGCTAGCCAAATTAACTATATTCCCTTGGTGATAGGGGGCGATCATGCGATTGCCATGGGAACTTGGAGTGCCATGGTCGCCAGTTTACAAGCAGCAAAAGAATTTGGGTTAATTTGGATTGATGCGCATATGGATGCGCATACGCCGCAAACTACGCCCTCGCATGCAATTCATGGCATGCCTTTAGCCGTCTTATTAGGGCGCGGTGAGCCAGACTTAGTTAATTTATGTATTGCAGGTGCTAAATTGAATCCTGCACACTTGGTGTTAATTGGTGTGCGCAGCTTTGAAGAGGGCGAAGCCCAGTTACTCAATAGATTAAATGTAAAAATTTATTTTATGGAAGAAGTAAAAAAACGCGGGTTTAGTGTGATATTTAGGGAAGCACTCACACGTGTTACCACCCAAACAAAAGGATTTGGGGTGAGTATTGATATGGATGCTTTTGATCCCAGTATTGCGCCAGGTACGGGGGCGGCAGTTCCCGGCGGGTTATTGCAAAATGATGTTATGCCAGCCTTAAAAGGCTTAATTCACCATCCCCTTTTTAAAGCTTTGGAAATAGCAGAATATGATCCCACTCTTGATGTAGATAATAAAACAGCTGCATTGGTACAAACTATTATTTCGCATGTGAGTGCATAACGAGGGAATTTGCAAATCATGAACACGCAAGAAAGCATTGCCTTAGAAAGCCAGTATTGTGCACAAAATTATGCGCCTTTACCTGTTGTATTAGAACGGGCGGAAGGTGTATGGGTATGGGATATTGAAGGGAAAATTTATTTAGATATGATGTCGGCTTATTCGGCAGTCAGTTTTGGGCATTGCCATCCGCATTTAGTGAGAACACTCATAGCCCAGGCCCAAAAGCTCTGTGTGCCGTCTCGTGCTTTCCATGTATCGGCCTTGGGCCCTTTTTTGGAAAAATTATGTCAATTATGCAATCTCGAAAAAGCGCTCCCTATGAATACAGGTGTTGAAGCCGTTGAAACCGCGCTTAAAGCGGCAAGAAGGTGGGGTTATGAAAAAAAAGGTATTCCACCTAATCAAGCGGAAATTATTGTGGTAAAAAATAATTTTCATGGCCGCACGATTACTGCGATTAGTTTTTCTTCCGATGAAGCCTATAAAAAAGATTTTGGTCCTTTTACGCCAGGGTTTATTGAAATTCCAATGGGCGATACTGTTGCTTTACAGCAGGCGATAACGCCGCGCACGTGTGCTTTTTTGGCGGAGCCTATTCAAGGCGAAGCAGGCATCATTGTACCACCTGCGGGTTGGTTAAAAGCTTGTGAACAAATTTGCCGTGAAAATAACGTGTTACTTTTACTAGATGAAATCCAAAGCGGTTTAGGCCGCACCGGTAAATTATTTGCCTTTGAACATGAAAAAGTTAAGCCTGATGGCTTGATTATTGGCAAAGCCTTAGGGGGGGGGATTTTACCCCTCTCGGCTTTTGTGGCAAACAATGAAATAATGGACGTTTTTACGCCTGGTAGCCATGGTTCAACCTTTGGCGGCAATCCCTTAGCGGCAAGTGTGGGTTTGGAAGTGCTGAAGCTGTTAGAAGAAGGCGATTTTATTGCACGCAGTGCCACATTGGGCTTAAGCTTGCGTCAGGCTTTAAGTAAAATAAAGCATCCTTTAATTCAAGGGGTGCGTGGCATAGGCTTGTGGGTAGGAGTGGAAATTAATCCGGCTATTGCATCGGCACGCGAAGTATGTGAACGTTTAATGAAACACGGTATTTTATCAAAAGAAGCGCATGAGACCGTTATTCGTTTTGCACCGCCTTTAATAATTGAAGCCGATACCTTAGAGTGGGCCATAGAGCAGTTTTATAAAGTAGTGAGCAGTTTTAATGAGAGCAAATCAAGCAGCAGCCTATAGTTTTTTGATTTTAGCGCAAGTCGCTATTGGCATTAATGTCATCATTGGTAAATACATTATTGAAGAAGTGCCGACTTTTTTATTTTTAGAAATGCGATTTTTAGTGAGTAGCTTATTACTGACACTGTTGCATTGGGGTACGCGCCACTCTCGTAAAAATGTTCGGCATTCTCCTGTCAATTTACAAGTGAAAGATTGGGCTTTTTTGACTGCGCAAGCAGCAACGGGAGGATTTTTATTTAATTTTCTTTTTTTCTGGGGAATTGAATATACCAGCGCAACAGCCGCTAGCATCATCTGTAGTACGTTGCCGGCAATCATTGCCGTCTGTGCTTATTGGTGTTTAGGAGAGAAACTCACAAAAAAAAATATGTTGGCATTGCTCTTGGCTATGTTAGGTATACTGGTTATTAGTTTGTCGGATGCGCAAAACCTATCCGATCTACATGGCAGTCTGTTTGGGGACTTTTTAATTTTACTTTCGATGATCCCCGAAGCGTTATATTCTATTTTTAGTAAATTTATTGGTAATCGCTTAACACCCCTTGCAAGTGCTATGCGTGTAAATTGGCTGGTCTTTTTTATGCTCCTCCCTTTATGTTACTTGGCCCTTCCTGAAATTAACGTGCCTAGCTATACCTGGCAATTAGCAAGTTTAATGATAGGGAGTGGAGCGTGCGGTGCATTCTTCTTTTGGGCGTGGCCCAAGGGTTTGTTGAGTGTGGCAGCCAGTACAGCCGCGATTTTTGGGGGCGTAATGCCTGTGGTAGCCTCAATTTGTGCTTACTTTTTCTTAGGTGAGCATTTTGGTCTTTATGATGTACTGGGGCTTATCTTGGTATTTGCTTCTTTGGCCGTGGGAACAAACTGGCGCTACAGGGTAAGTTAAATGGCTATTTTGTAAATCGAGCAATATCGGGCAATAGAAAGCTTAATTTATTGCCCGATATTGCCTGATAAAGAACAATTTGTACAAAATATGACCAAGACGCACAGGCATGCGTTATCAGCTTATTTCCTGTTCCTTCTCCCGTGAAACAGTAGAGGGAAAAGGAATAAGTTTTTCCTAACAGCAAAATAGAAAAAGCAAACATGCTAAAAGAACGTTTTTATCATTATGCCTGCTTGATGCGCTTACCGCGCCCGATTGGTATTTTACTTTTACTGTGGCCAACCTTAATGGCCCTTTGGTTGGCAGGTAAGGGCCACCCCAGCTGGCAGTTAGTGTTGATTTTTACGCTCGGTGTTATCGTGATGCGCTCTGCTGGCTGTATCATCAATGATATTGCCGATAGAAAATACGATAAATATGTGCAAAGAACACAAAATCGCCCATTGGTAACAGGTAAAGTATCTGTAAAAGAAGCGCTGGTTCTTTTTGTTGGCTTAGTGTTGATAGCATTTGTGCTCGTGTCTTTCACCAATGCATTCACAGTGCAATTGTCACTTGTTGGGCTTGTATTAGCAAGTATTTATCCTTTTATGAAGCGGTATACCCATTTTCCGCAAGTAGTTTTAGGCGCGGCGTTTGGGTGGGCCATTCCGATGGCATATAGTGCCCAATCTCAACAATTACCCTTAGATTGCTGGTTATTATATGCGGCGACCTTGTGTTGGACGATAGCGTATGACACTTTATATGCAATGGCAGATAAAGAGGAAGATGAAAAAATTGGCGTAAAATCAACTGCCATTTTTTTTGCAAAGAAAGATAAAGTTGCCGTTGCACTATTTCAATGCATGATGCTTAGCTTGTTTGTGATCTTAGGCAAGTATTTGCTGTTAGGGCGCATTTTCTTTATAGGGATTATACTTGCGGCAATTTGTATGCTTTATCAACATTGGCTTATACGTGACCGCCAGCCACAAAAATGTTTTCAGGCTTTTTTAAATAATGCATGGGTGGGTTTGGTATTATTTGCGGGGACACTGCTTGCGAGTGGAGTTTGAAATACTTGATGAGGTAGAGAAGGTGTGAAATGAAAATAAAGCGCCTGGGCTCGATTTTTTAATTCGTTGCGATAGTCAGACATTTGTTCAAATTCAGCGCGAATATCTGCAATAAAGTGAGGGTAGGCATTGGATTTAGCTAATGGGTCTGCATTTTTGGCAATGAGGTAACTAAATATTTCATCTTGCCTACGTCGTGCTGCATGATGTAAAGGGGTATCTTTGATAAAATCTGGTTGGTTAACATCAGCACCATATTCTTCTACGAGTATTTTGACTATTTCAAAATTGCCATAAAATGCGGCTTCACATAAAGGTGGATTAGGTGCAGGATTATTTGCTAAATAGGGACAGGTTTTTAAAATGTATCTTGCTTTAAGATGATCGTGAAAACGGATAGTGACATTTAATAAAGCGAGCATAGAAGAGGCACTCTCGTAGGCTCGTTGTATCGTATCAGAGGTTATCCAGAGCAGCCCCTTTTGTTGCTGCGCCTGCGCTATTTCATTGAAAGACCGTTGCAAAGAAGGTTCTTGGTGCATCAGTGTATAAATGAGATGAAGAGAAGTTGAAGGCATATTAATCTCTGACTTCTTTTAATGCAAAATGCTTATAACTGATAGCCACTAATACAATCGCGCCCGTCAACAATTTTAAATCTGAAGGCGCAAAGCCTAAGCTTAAGGCTAATCCTTGGATTTGTTGATAAATCAGTGCGCCAATAAAAGGTGCCATAATTTGCTTAAACGTGGTGTTCGCGCCAATTAAACTTTCGCCAATCATTAAGGCTGCTAGCGCATGAATGACTATTCCTACGCCCATGCCAATATCTGCATATTCTTGCATTTGAACCATTAAACTTCCCGCGCAGCTGGTGAGTGCGCTGCCAGCAAATAGACCTAACGTTACATAAGAAGCTAAAGGGATCCCTTGTTTTTGCGCAAAGCCAGGGTTAAGCCCCACTGCTCGAAAACGTAAGCCTTTTTCTGTTCTAAGAAATAGCAATAACCCCAACAGGATGCCAGCATTAATAATCAGTAAAAATACTATTTTTAAAGATAAAAAAGAAGAAAACGAAGAAAAGAGCGTGCTTTGTTCAAATAAAGCAACATTAGGCTTCCCTAATAAACGCAAATTAATGCTGTATATCATGGTACTTAAAATGATCCCAGCAAGCAGGCTATTTACTTTAAAGCGCAAATGTACCCATGCGGTGCCCATGCCCATGATGCCACCAGCCAAGCTTGCCAATAGGGTGGCGGTTACAGGATTAGCATTGATTAACAGTAGGCTTGCACAAACTGCACCCCCTAAAGGATAAGCCCCTTCTGCAGTTAAATCGGGGAGATTTAAGAGTTTGAAAGGGATCATAACACCTAGGGCAATAACGCCTAAAATCAGCCCTTGAAGAAGGCTAGTGGGGAAAAGATCAATGAACATCATATTACCCCTTCGGCTAATACCGTATCTTCATAGCGGTGAAATAAATCTAGCAATGTTGAAATCTTTAACGTTTGCTTTTGTGCGTCTTGCACATCAAGTACAACAGCGCCTTGGTGGAGCATCAGTAAGCGATTGCCATAGCGAATGGCATCCCCTAAGTGATGGGTTATCATTAATGCCGTTATATTCTGTTTATTGATGATATCCGCGGTATATTCCATCACCATAGACTGGGTTTTAGGATCAAGTGCTGAGCAGTGTTCATCGAGTAAGAGTAAAGGAGGAGAATTGAGAGTGGCCATAAGCGTGGCAATCATTTGACGTTGCCCACCAGAGAGTTGAGATAAAGGCGTATGTAAGTAATTTTCTAAACCTAGTCCTAAGGAAGCCACTTTTTCTCTTAAAAATTCACTTTGGCGCTTGTAAAAAGAATAGGTGGCAGGATACCCACGTTTTTGACTAAGGGCCAAATTTTCTAGCAGTGTCATTTCTTGTACGACACCTTTACTGACATCTTGCGCCACGCTGCTGATAAATTTTGCGCGTTTGTGTAAAGATAAGTTAGTGATATTTTGATTGTTTAAAAAGAGCGTGCCACTATCAGACGAATATTCGCCAGATACGGTTTTGATAAGGGTAGATTTACCCGAGCCATTACTGCCAATGACCACACAAAAATCACCCGTTTTTAGTTCTAGATTAATATTTTTTAAAACAGGTTCAAAAACGCTGGGAAAAGATTTAGAAATATTCTTTAAACATAACATAATTTATTCCACCACTGTCACATGAGGTAAAGTGGTAGGTAAAACAATACCCAATTTTTCGGCTTTGCGTTTACTAATAAAGCCAACATGATCATCAGCACTAGGATAAATAGGCGCAATAGATTCTACTTTTTCACCTTGCAAAAGTTTGTAGATAATATGAGCAGTATTAATACCTACTTGGGTATAGGAAACTCCAAAACTGCCTAGCACTAAGTGTTTTTTAACCGCATCGGAATCTGCATTAAACACCGGAATATGCAATCTGTCAGCGGTAGCAGCAATGGCCGGCAGAGTGGGTTGAATAGGGCCACTGACGCCTACGTAAATAAAATCTACTTTGTCTTTAAATGCTTGCATGCGTAAGGGTACTTCTTTTGCTTGTTCAACAGGAATGGCGACTACTTCCAAATCAAACGCTTTTGCTGCGGTTGTCATCATTTTTACTAAAGCCGCGTCATTTGCTTCAGCAGTAGCATAGAGTAATCCAACGCGTTTGGCATGGGGCAATATTTTTTTTGCAAAATTGAGGAACACGCTTAAATCTTGCGTATCGGTGGCACCGGTTAAATTATTTTTCGCATGCTTGGCATCATCTAAAAGCCCAGCACTCACTGGATCGGTGATGGCCGTAAAGACAATAGGAATTGTTTTGATGCTATTTTTAGCGGCTTGGGTCACTGGCGTCGAAAGCGTGACGATAATGCGTGGCTGACCGGCTTTTAATTTTGCTAACATTTGCATAATTAAGGTGGGCTCAAAGTTAACATGGGTCGTTTCATAAATAATTTGGCTATTTTCTTTAAAACCCAAACGTGCAAGCTCGGCTTTGGTGCTTTGAATAGTTTCTTCTAAAGAAGCATGTGAACCCCAATTTGCAAAGGCAACTTTAGGTAGACCAGAGGGAGCCGGGGTAGAAGGACGCAAGAAAATAACAGCGAGCAGTAAAAGAACCGTAACAAGTGCAAGTAAAGATAATTTTTTAATAGATTGGGTCATGACTTATCCTCGGAGTGTAAAAATTAACAAATAAAAGTAGACGGTTAGCTTAGCTACGCCAACGCCACGGGTTGTTTGTTAACTTATTAACTAATAAGGATAATTTCATTTTTTTTGACTTTTAAAACGCAATTTGCAAGTTAATTAAATGTATCTCATCTTGGCACATGATGCAAGTTCAGGTGACAAATGGTACAGGGTTAGCCCCCTCTAGGGCTGCCTTCATGTCATGGTCATATATAGAAAGTGAAGGATAGATGAATAAATGGATTTGTCCTTGACCAGGGTTTTGGACTCTCTCATTATATACTCAAGCCATTTAAGAATTAGGTGTGGGCTTGAGTATAGTGCGATCAAGGGCGTATAACGCCATTTCGTTCCTTTGAAAAAAAGGGGAGGGTGCGCGGGATGCTATCTTCAAACAAGCTTCGCTGTTCGAATAAAGGGCAATAGTAACGAGAACCAATATAACGGGGTTCAGAAAAAGTCGCGCCAGCAGCAAGCAATTTTTCAAATATGGCAATATCCCTATCCTCTATATGGCACGCTACAAAATCTAAAGGCTTGCATTTATTAGCGTTACTAATATTGACATTGGCATGATTGTTTATCAGCTCGGTGACGATATCTACTTTTCGCCAGATAACAGCAACGTGCAAAGGCGTATTATGGGTATAATAACCTTGAAGATTAACGCCGCCATATTCTGTGATTAATTGTTGCGCGCGAACCCAATCATCATTTCTAATCGCTTTTTCTATTTCATAGAAACATCCGCCCATGAAATCTTCATTTTCACAGCCTTCTTTTAATTTAGTTGGAATGATTGGTACAGAAGGCAAGGTAATTTTAGAAAGATTTACAGAGCCGCTTCGGGTTACAAATTTCATTTTTATCCTTTTTAATTAGAAGCTGTCTCAAAAATTGGAATTTCGAGTTTAGCCAAGGCGCAAGTCGTTCGAGCAGCACAGTTTACAAATAGTAAATGAGCAGCGCAGAACGATTTGCAACACAGGATTAACTCGAAATAACATTTTTGAGACAGCTTCTAGTGATCAGTTGGCTGTAAGCAAGTAGTTAATGTTTTGCCAATCGCCTCTAAGGTTTGCATATAATTTAGAGGGCCTTTAGGGAAATGGGTGCCTAAAGGATCTAATTCAGCAACGGTTACGCCAAGCCCTTTTAAATGTGCGGCAATGAAATCGTCGCTAAATTCTGTTTCTCTAAATACGCAATGGATAGGATAGGTTTTAATGAGTTGCTGAATTTCTTTTAAGCCATGTGCACTAAGGGGTACATGTGGGTTAACAATCATGGCACCCACGCTGTGCAAACCAAATTCTTTTTCAAAATATTGGTAGCCGTCATGATAGACCAAAAAAGGTTGCTGGCGCACGGGAAGTAATTCTTTTGTAAGTTGCGTTTTCAAAGCATGGATTTGCTGCAATAACTTTTTAGCATTGGTTTGATATTGTACTGCATGGTTTGAGTCAAGCGCTGCCAAACGATTAGCTAAAAAAGTAATCATAATTTGTGCGTTTTCAGTTGAGAGCCAAATATGCGGGTCAAAATTTGTTTCAGAATGATGGTGTTCATCATGTGTCTGCCATTGCCGCCCCGTTCGGGCTGGTAAAAGGCTAAGCTCCGCAATCGTGCTTAAAGTGACTACCTGTGGCGCCATTGACTCTAAAGGCTTAATCATAAAAGTTTCAAGTGTCGGGCCTACCCATATAATTAATTTTGCTTGCTTAATTTTTTTCAAGGTAGAGGGTTTGAGCTGAAAAGTATGGGGAGAGGCGCCATCGGGAAGAAGCAATTCTGGCTCAGCGATACCTTGCATAAGGCTGGCGACTAAAGAGTGAATAGGTTTCAGGGTGACAGCCACCATAGGGGGGGCACTCAAGCCCGCCCTACTATAGGCTATGAGCCAAAGGGCACCTAAGAAAAGTGCGAAACGAGCAAATCTAGACATAACGTCCATAGGCACCACATCAAGAGAATGCTAGAATCTAGCACATTCATTTGCCCCATCATAGTTTATGCAAGCCTTAATCCACATAGAAGACGTTTCTCTCACTGTAGGGGCCCGCCAGATCCTGCAAGGCATCACTTTAGCCTTGATGCCAGGAAAAATTGTCTCAATTATTGGCCCCAATGGGGCAGGCAAAACGAGTTTGGTCAAGGTGATGATGGGACTCATGGCACCTTCAAAAGGAAAAGTATATCGTCAAGCCGGTTTACAAATAGGTTATATGCCACAACGGTTACATGTTGATCCTATTTTTCCGCTGACGGTTGAGCGCTTTTTGCAATTAGGCCAAACATGGTCGCATAAGGCACTTTTGCAAATGTTAGATGAAGTTGGGGTAAGGCATGTTTTGCACAGCCCGTTGCAAGCCATTTCAGGGGGGGAATTACAAAGAGTGTTGTTAGCCCGTGCCTTATTGCGTCAACCTCAATTGCTCGTGTTAGATGAACCTGCCCAAGGGGTGGATTTGGTTGGCCAAGGTGAATTATATGATTTAATTGCGCGCCTGCATCAACGCTTACATTGCGCTATTTTACTGATTTCGCATGATTTAAATGTAGTTATGGCGCAAACAGATATTGTCGTTTGTTTAAATCAACATATTTGTTGTTCGGGGCATCCGGCAAAAGTTACGCGGGATCCGGCTTTTGCGGTTTTGTTTGGGCGGGCAGCACAAGGATTAGCCTTTTACACCCATACGCATGATCACCATCATGATGTGCATGGCGATGTGATTGCAACAGAAGAAAATTGTGATGAGTAAAATTTTTTCTTTATTTGAAATGCAGTATTTAATTCTGCCTTTATTAGGGGGCGCAGGGGTAGCGTTAATGGCTGGCCCTTTGGGTGTGGTGATGGTGTGGCGGCGTTTGGCCTATTTTGGGGATACCCTGTCGCATTCCGGATTGCTCGGCGTAACACTGGCCTTGGCTTTACATCTGAATATTACCTTGGGCGTCTGTATCGTTGCTTTAGTGGTTGCCTTATTATTGTTAGGTTTACAAACCCGTTTACAAATGAGTAGTGATACCTTATTAGGTTTATTATCTTATACCATGTTGGCTGTGGGCTTACTTGCGCTGGCTATGTTTGAGCATTTAAGGGTGGATGTATTGGGGTTATTATATGGCGATATTCTGGCTTTAACAGTTAAAGAGGTAGCCATTATTTATGGGGGTGGCGCAGGCGTTTTGTTAATATTATCTTTGCTGTGGCAACCCTTATTACGCTTAATCGTGCATGCAGAATTAGCGCAAGTTGAGGGCGTTGCGATAAAAAAAATACACACCCTTTATGTTCTGCTGTTGAGCTTAGTGATTGCTTTTGCGATAAAAATTGTAGGGGTGCTGCTTATCACAGCGCTACTAATCATTCCTGCTGCCGCGGCGCGCATACAAGCAAAAAGTCCTGAAAAAATGGCGGTTTTTGCCAGTGGTATTGGCGTAGTTGCAGTTATTCTTGGCATGAGTGTTTCTCATTATTGGGATATGCCGACCGGCCCGGCAATTGTAGTCGTCGCCTCTGGTATTTTGCTTTTAAGGATGTTGGGGCAGTTAAGAGAAAAGCGCCGCTAGCAAATTATTTTAAAGAATTTTTAAGGGAAGTCGCTTATTTGCTTTGCATTGGCTAAAAAGCCGTGTTAAGGTTTCCCTTCGCCTATTTGGTATGCAGTTCAAGTTGTATAGGAGAAAGTGAATGGCTATCGGTGTTCCTCAAATTGTAATGGGTGTGATTACCCCTATTCAGAATAAAGTAAATAGTCTTACTGCTGAATTTCGTCGCGCTAAAAACGTGGGCTTTATTAATTACATGCAAGGCCAAGCAGAAGAATTGATTGAGGACGCAGCGCCCCGTATTCGCTCTGTTTATGCAGCGTTTGCCTATCTTGAAAGACCTAGCATAGGCAAAGTAGGCGCTTTCGTACCTGAGTTGTACGAATTAGCTAAAATGGATGAACTTCAGTGCCAAAGAGAAGCAAAAGCATGGTTTCAAGCACATCCTGGTGGCAATTTACAAACAGGTAATTTGGCGCTTTATAACAAGCTTCATGGTCGGTTTGGTAGACCTAAAAATGCTGTGGAGTTAGCGATTATTCCCTCTTTGGATGTGAATGATATTACACGGGCTATTTCAGAAGAATATAGCTATCGGTGCGAAAATAAATTGGAATTACCTGTGTTTGTCCCTAAAATTGGGTTAAGAGAAAAATATTTTTCTAAGCTTAGTGGTTCAGGTTTTGCAATTGCAAAACACAAAGGGGTGGATATTGATGGGCAATTTTTAAATTATGTGAACCCTCATGAACACGCCTCTACCCGCGAAAAATTATTGCATTTTTTCACTTCCTGGAATGCTTTATTAAAGGCACTCCTTACCGCTGTGACGATGATTGGCTTAGAAGGACATATTACGCCATTGGCTTTATTAGGGGCGGGTGCTGTTTACCTAGCGAATATTCATGGTAATTATTTTGGCCAGTTTGATGTTGCAGAAAATTTGAATCGTGAGATTGGCGTTTGGCAGCATATGCTCCCTACTTGGAAAGGTAAGGAATTTAGTTTCAAAAAGACGATGTGGGCTTTGTTACAATTAGCTGGCATTGTGGTTGGCGCAGGCATAGCAGCTTCTGCCGCGTGGATAGGAACTTTTGCCTTACCTTGGGTGTTGCTCTCGCCTGCTATGAGCATGACTGCAGTCCTAACAGGAGCGAGCGCTGCCACCTTCTTGCTCGAATCGCTGCAATTAGGTAGTGCTGTTTTTCTTGCGACAGCGACAGCTATTTCTACAGCTACGGGTATTTTTGTTACTCAACGTTTCTTTTGGGACTTTACATTTTGGGACAAGAACATCCCTAAAGCAGAGTTGGAAGCAGCAGCTCGGCAGGTAGTGCCGCTTCCTGAGGAGCCAAGAATGCAGCCTGTCGCACAGCCCAGCCCTTTACAGAAGAAATTTAATGAAATGGAGCAAGGGTTGCAACCTATGTACCAGACAATCAAAGAGTTTGGCTTAGAGAAAAGACTCGATGTGGCAGAACTTGTAGAGGCGGCTGTTACCGCGTTTGTGGAAAGTCCTTTTAAGATGAATTTACTTCAAAGGGCACATCTTAAATTGCATCCTGATGCAGACAAGCCGCAAGATCAGGATAAGCAAAGAAAAGGCCCTGCTTGGCGGCAAGTTTCTTAATTACTTGCTTTACCTCCATGTTAGAACGGCGCTGCAGCGCCGTTTTTTTTGTTTTTCGTTACCGTTTGTCTTTTGACTCCTACCGCTTATCCGATAAATTTGCTTTGCACTATATTTGGCGTTTAACTCGCCAAATGAAACAAATTATAAAAAGGAAAAGATATGTGGCAGCAACTGAAAGTGAGATATCACTATCATAAAGGATGCTATGCACGTCAATGCGCTAAATCCAGAACGCTTTATGATCATCAGCAAGAAAAATTAGCGACGTTGTTATCTTATCTTTATGCGCGAGTGAAATTTTATCAGGAATTTTCGGGTAGGCTCTTTACTAAGTTGCCGATTATTAATAAAAGTATTCTCCAAGAAAATTTTCAAACATTAAATACCTATCAGTTTACCTTGCACCAAGTTACCACTATGTCAAGGCCCCATCCTTATTTTCATGTCCATCAATCAACAGGAACTGCGAATAAGGAAGCCGTTTATTTTTTTTCACTTGCTGAAAAAGCGTATGAGTTGGGACATTTATTAAATACGCTAGATGGCCGGTTTAAAAAGATAGCTTTATTTCATTTGAGCAAGCGTCCTTATTTCCCCTTCTTGTTTTCTGAACGTGAAAAAAAGTGGCATTTTTTTGATTTAAACCAATCCTTTGAAATGCATTGTCGACGTTTAAATGAATTGCAACCCCAATTTCTGATTGCCCCTGTGCAGACATTATGTCGTTTAGCACAGCTGCAACAGGAAGAAAAAATTCGTTTACATCCCACTAAAATCATTGCAACAGCAGAAGTACTTATGCCGGGGGCAGCGCATTTTATTAGTCAGGTTTTTAAACAGCAAGTGCATCAATTGTATCAGTGTGCTGAAGGGTGGTTAGGGGCTACCTGTTCTCAAGGTACTTTACATCTAAATGAAGAATTATATTATATTGAAAAAGAATGGATTTCAGATAAAAAAGACAGATTTGTGCCGGTGATTACAGCCTTAAGCCGTTTTGCGCAACCGCTCGTACGTTATCGAATGGAAGACATTTTAGTCGTAAAGCCTACGCCCTGTGCTTGTGGCAGCCCTTTGCTTGCTATTGATAAAATAATTGGGCGTTGTGAAGATGTGCTTTATTTTCCGCTTTATGCGCAACCTCGCGAATTAAAACCGGTTTTTTCCGATAATATGCAGCAGGCATTATCGGCAGACTTAATATTGCCGCCATTTCAAATTATCCAACATAGCTTGTCGCATGTGGTGGTAAAAATGCAAGATCAAGAACGAACCGTGTTATTACCACAATTACAAAATAATTTAGATAAGCTATGGCAGGCCCATGGGGTAAAACCGCCGCTGGTTGAATTTGATTCGCTCAATCATGCTTTAAATACGATGTTTAGGCAAACCCAGCGTTTAGCACCCACCTCGCTTATTGGGTAATAGTAAGAAGTACGAGCGGTATATAAGATGAATGGTAGTATAAAAGGGTTAGTTAGCATTGTTTGAAAACGTGAAGAATACTATTATCTAACCTTATTTTAATCCATTCATGTGTGCCCAATATGATAACCCATGATTTTCAGCGCAAACGTAAGCAGGAAGAAGAACCCTCTCATTCTGCTAAGTGCTTGGCATTTAACCCCGATAAAGTAGACTATCAATTACAAATAGACGCGCTATTGGGAAAGGATATTGTCTCGCTTTGGAATCAGTCAACACCTGAGGGAAAATATAATGCCTTAGAAGTAGCACTGATGCGTAAGCGGGAAGATATAGCAGCGTGGATGCTAAATACCCAACAGATATGCCTTTCTGGCGAACAATTAGAAAAAATGCAGATAATAGCACAAAGACAAGGGTTGCATGCTATTGTTGCTCGATTGCAAATTTCTACATCAGCACATCTTACGCATAGTCCTTGATATAGTCAAAACGTTCGGGCATCCTCTCCCGTGAAACGGTAGAGGGAAAGAAAGAATTTTTGCCTAAAAATCAAGCGTTTTGACTATATACGCAAGCCATTTTTTCTTAAAAAATGATGCGATCGCGGCCTTGCTTTTTAGCCAGATAAAGACATTTATCTGCAGCTTGTACTAATTTATCCACGGTATTTATTTTTTCGTTAAATTCTGCTAAACCTGCACTAAATGTCACTGAGAACTCACCTCCCTCCATCGTACGGTGAGAAAGCTTAGAAAATCCCTTGCGCATTTCATCAAGTTTTTTAAAAGCAGCAGCCATATGGGTTTGCGGTAAAATAATAGCAAATTCTTCACCGCCATAGCGGCCCACGCTATCTATTTTTCTAAGACGTTGTTTTAAAAGGCGCGCTAATGCGCGAATAACATTATCGCCTGTAGGGTGACCGTACAGATCATTAACTGCTTTAAAATGATCGATATCAATCATCGCAAAACTTAAAGCGGTGGTATGGTTACGTTTGCAGCGTGCAATTTCCAAATCAAGCTGCTCTAATATACGCGTATGATTCAATAAATTGGTTAAGCTATCTTGGCTCATTTGAGAACGTAGGGCACGTGAGCGTTTAGCGCGGGTTGAGACAGCCGCTATAAGGTGATGGGGAGCAATAGGTTTAGTTAAAAAGTCATCAGCGCCTTCTTTCATTGCACGCAGCTGCTTGGTAGTATTATCTTCTGCAGATAAGTAAGCAATAGGAATGCTTACAAAAGGCTCTTGCTGTCTAATTACCTTAGCTAAATCAATACCTGAGCATTTTGGCATATATAAATCGAGCAAAATGATATCGGGTTGAAATTCTGTGAGTACTTCATTGACTTTAAAGGGATCAATTAAAACCTCCGTTATCATACCTGCTTGCTCTAAATAGCCGCGGATAATACTGGATTGGGTTCGAGAATCTTCAATAATCAAGACCCGATAAGGTAAGCTTTCATTACTCGGCGCAATGACTTCATCAATTTTTTCAATTAACTTTATCATTTCAATAGGTTTAACAAAATAACCTTTTGCGCCTGCGTGTACGGCGAATAAACGGGTTGCCACATCTGTTTTGGCAGAGATAAAAATGAGTGGTTTTTTTTCTGCGATAGCATGCAAAGGGAGCGGGTCGTGTGAAGAACAATAATCCGTATCGAGTAAAATCGCATGATAATCTTCTTTTTCAGCATAGGCTAATACTTCATCTAAGGTTTGACAGCACACACAAGTATAATTAAAAAATTTCACTTGATGCACAATTTCTTTGACTAAGGCTTTATCTTTTAATCCTACAATTAGTTTACGCAAAGGAGGAACGTTATTTTCTGTAAAGGTTGTTTTTGAGCCTAGTTTTTCTTGTAAGGTTTGCAGTGCGTTTCTTGCATGTGTTAATGCTTCTGGGGAGGGGGTATTTTCTTTGCCTAAAAATGAAAACTGCTGGGTTAAGGTTTCCCAAGCCATATGCAAAGGTGTATCGGCGATATCTAAAGTGAGCTTTTTGATAGCTTGCAAAGAGAGTTTAAGCGTGTAGCTACAATTAGGTTTCCAACCTTGGTTTTGGATTTCCATTAATGAATGGTTTAGTTTTTCAACTTCCTCAGCGAGCATTTGCCTGTACATTTGTGCGGTCATATGAGGAGCAGCCACTGCGTTTCCTACCAATTTGTTAAAAATAAGGGCTTAATTTAAATATTCTCTCTTTATATATCGACAATTGTGCCTCTCCTATTGACTCTCTTATTCAGACGCTTATCATTAGCACTCTAATGGGGAGAGTGCTATTTCTCCCTGATTATAAAATTAGTTAGATTACAAAAATAATTGCTGATCCAGGAGATTGTCCATGAGCAAAATAAAAGTAAGACCATTTGGGCCACGTATTTTAGTTAAACGTGAAGAAGAGCAACAAAAAACCGCAAGTGGCATTTATTTGCCTGAAACGGCTAAAGAAGAGCCACAATGGGGTAAGGTAATGGCAGTAGGAACGGGCCGCAAGCTGGAAGATGGCAAAGTGCAGCCAGTTGAAGTAAAAGAAGGGGCGACCATTATTTTCGGAAAATATTCCGGAACCAAAGTAAAAATTGATGACGAAGAACTGCTTTTCATGAATGAAGATGACATTTTGGCAGTTGTTGAAGCGTAATTTTAATTTAATTTTTTAATTTCTCGCAAAGGAGCATTATTATGCCAGCAAGACAATTTTTATTTGACGCTGAAGCGCGTCGTGTTAGCTTAGAAGCTGTAGAAAAATTAACTAAAGCTGTACAAGTTACCTTGGGTCCAAAAGGACGCAATGTCGTTATTCAAAAATCTTTTGGTGCACCCATCATTACTAAAGATGGCGTTACCGTTGCTAAAAATGTTGAATTTAGCAATCCTTTAGAAAATATGATAGCAGAATTGGTTAAAGATGTTGCTTCCAAAACTTCTGATGATGCAGGTGATGGCACAACCACTGCTACCGTTTTAACCCGCGCTATTTTTGCTGAAGGTATTAAAGCACTTGCCGCTGGTATTAATCCAATGGATTTAAAACGTGGTATTGATAAATCTGTTAAAGTTGCAGTTGAAAAACTCAAAGAACTTTCTGTTCCTTGCAAGGATAACAAAGCGATTGCGCAAGTAGGCACTATTTCTGCTAATTCTGATGAAACCATCGGTAATATTTTAGCGGATGCAATGGCAAAAGTAGGCAAAGAAGGCGTAATTACCGTTGAAGATGGTAATGGTTTAGAAAATGAATTAGATGTAGTAGAAGGGATGCAATTTGATAGAGGCTACCTCTCTCCTTATTTCATTAATAATCAACAAAATATGACTTGCGAATTAGAAAGCCCTTACATTTTGTTGGTTGATAAGAAAATTTCTACCATTCGCGATATGTTGCCAGTCTTAGAAAGTGTGGCAAAAGCAGGTCGTCCATTGCTTATCGTAGCAGAAGATGTCGAAGGCGAAGCATTAGCAACCTTAGTAGTCAATACGATTCGTGGGGTAGTGAAAGTATGTGCGGTTAAAGCACCTGGTTTTGGTGATCGCCGTAAAGCAATGTTACAAGATATTGCTGTTCTTACCAGTGCGAATGTTATTTCTGAAGAAATTGGCTTAGTGTTGGAAAAATGCGCATTAACCGATTTGGGTACAGCGAAACGTGTTGTAGTTAATAAAGAAAATACCACTATCATTGATGGTTCTGGTAGCAGTACTGAAATTAAAGCACGGGTTGAATCCATTCGCGCGCAGATCAAAGAAACCTCTTCTGATTATGATAGAGAAAAATTACAAGAACGTGTTGCTAAGCTTTCCGGTGGGGTTGCAGTGATTAAAGTAGGTGCTGCGACTGAAATCGAAATGAAAGAAAAGAAAGCGCGGGTTGAAGATGCATTACATGCAACGCGTGCTGCAGTTGAAGAAGGCGTAGTACCTGGTGGTGGTGTAGCCTTTATCCGTGTGATTGAAGCGGTAAAGAAAACCCAAACAGATAACCGTGATCAAGAACTGGGCGTTATGATTGTTGCGCGTGCATTAGAAGCACCTTTACGTCAAATAGTCGCTAACGCAGGGGGTGAGCCTTCTGTTGTGTTAAACCGTGTTGCTGAAAACAAAGGTAACTATGGTTACAATGCGGCTACCAGTGAATATGGTGATATGTTAGATATGGGTATTTTAGATCCAACTAAAGTATCTCGTACCGCATTGCAAAATGCAGCTTCTGTGGCGGGTTTGATGATTACCACAGATTGCATGATTGCTGATATCCCTAAAGAAGACCGTGCTGAAGGCGGCGCTGGTGATATGGGTGGTATGGGCGGCATGGGTGGCATGGGCGGAATGGGCGGCATGATGTAAGCTGTTTTAGCCTAATCACTCAGATAAAAACCCCGCACTTGCGGGGTTTTTTTTGAGATATACTTTTTTATTTTAAGGATAAAAAATGAGAACGCTAACTGGGCAGGAATTAAGCTATGTGCGAGGTGGGGCAGATAAAGAAAAGTGTGTTTATCCGCAGGGGCTGGCTTTTATAGATAGTGCAGTTGTCATGGGATTAGGAGGTGCGCTGTCTAATATGGTAATGCATGATGCGACATGGGCGATGGCAGTGCGCGGATTTTTGATAGGGGCGATAGTAGGGGTTGTGCAGCAAGGTTATTATTCAATGCGTATTATTCTTGCGGCTCACTACAAAATGCTTATTTGTCCGGAATGAAAAATACCCTGAAATCAAATGTAATAAACGATTTTCTTCATTATAGTGGCCATGAAGCGCATTCCCACTTTAATGGAAAAAGGCAGGGGATGGGCGCCTAATGCATTGGCGGTTGCCGCATGCTTGGCTTCATCGATTTGCATTTGTTTGATAATAGCGCGGCTTTTTTCATCATGGGGAGAAAGCTTGGCCAAATGTTCGCTTAAATGTTGAAACACTTGTTCTTCTGTTTCGGCTAAAAAACCTAAGCTCCATTTATCTCCTATTAAACCCACAAAAGCGCCCATCACAAAGGCGCTGCTATACCAGAGAGGATTTAAATAACTTGTATGGGAATCAAGTGCTTTTAGGCGTTGTTGGCACCACTGTAAATGCAGCGTTTCCTCTTCTGCGGCGCTATAAAACGCGATACGTAATTGATTGTTGCGCGCAAAGAGCGCTTGCCCACAATAAAGGGCTTGTGCACAAACTTCCCCTGTATGGTTGATACGCATTAAGCTTTGGCTTAATTGTTTTTCTTGCGCGCTAAGGGGATATTCTGGTGCTATATCACTAGGGGAAGAAGAAGCTTTTGCGTGAGGAGAGAGCAATTTCATGCCTTGCATGAGGAGATAATCGTACCAGCGATAATTTCGTTGCACTGAAGAAACAGGATGCATGTTGACCTTACAATTAAAAGTTTTAAAGATTATACCGCACAATAATTGCAGGTGATGAAATAAAGTATTTTTACAAAATTAACTAACTTATTTCTGATGCTATATTTGCTATTTTCTTTACTTTACCGACCATTGGTTATTTTTCTCCGCCAGATGACATGTTTCACAGATGTTCTTTTTTATTAAACCCCGTAGCATTTAACGCATGATAAATAAAAAAGTGAGTGAAAAATATGAGTCAATTATTAAGCATTTTTGCCGTATCCCCTTTAAAGCCTGTTCAATATCATACGACTAAAATTTATCATATTGCGCGTCTTTTAGTTGAGATTGTTGATTTGAGTTGTCAGCAGCAATGGTTGCAGCTTGAAAAAAAATTGTCTGATATGCAGATGTTGCAAGAAGAAGCAAATGAAGTAAAACACTATGTTTGCATGCAAAAAGAGGCAGAACTTTTCCCTTTTGAAAAGAGTATGATTGTTACGTTCTTACAACAGCAAGCCAATATGGTTGCAGGCATGTTAGACATAGCGCGCACCATTATTCAACGCAACATGAAGTTTCCGCCCTTGCTAGCCACGAATTTTCAGGGTTTAGTGAATGCAAGTTTATATGCCATTACAAAAATGGATGTCCTCATAAGTAAACTGGAAAAAGAGAGTGAAACCCTCTACTTGCGTGAAGCGTCGAAAATTAAGCTTGAAATGCAGCAAATTGTCAGAGATGTGTTACATATTAAAGCAGAATTAACGCAGGATTTGCAGGCCATTGAAGCATTAGTGGGGGCAATTGAAGTGATATTTTTATATCACCTCATTGAAAAAACCACGCACATTGCGGGGCAAGCTGAGCAAATGGTACAAAGGATACACTTTTAACTGATGGCCGCGGTTTTGTTCGCGGCCATCTAGTTTTGGAAAAATAGTTAAGCCGCTTTAGAGTTTAGGAGTCGAGGCGGTATTTTCTTGGTCTGGCTTAACTTTTTGGGTCGACTTTGTCCTTTTCCAACTTATAGATTTATCGGTGGCAAAACAAAATAAAATGGGCCGCTGAGCGGCATCAAAGGGTAAATGCGTTAAGAAATTTCGCGTGACATCCAGTTTTTTAAGTTTTGCTGGTAAATCGACAGATAGGCGATTTAAGCAATTATTAGCGGCATCAAGCTCGCGTAAATTATTCGGCAAACTGGGGAGGCTTTTAAGCTGATTGTTGCTCACCCTCAGGATAGTTAACGCTCCCAATTCCTGCAAACTCGGTAAGCGCATGAGGCGCTGGCTATCAAGAAACATTTCAGTAAGATTTTGCCAATAGCCTTTCCCCCAAAATTGGGTCCATTTAATAAGCAGACGTGGCATCAAACGCGTTTGCGGCTCGGAAAAAGGGATGCTAAATTCTGTAGCCAATAAGCTAGAGGGGAGGCGGGTAAGTAAATGTGTAGACGGTTCAAAAATAAGTTTCTCATTAAAATATGGTTTTGTCACCGTATAGAATAAATAAAGTTGCGTATTAATTTTATTTAACCAGTTGTGGCGTGCAAGTAACTCTTTTTTACGGTAAGGTTGAGTAAGCGTGGGTAAATCTTCTACGCTGGCTAATTGAGAAAAAAACGCATCCTGGTTCACGGGAATATATGTTCTGTGTTCCCAAACTTTAGATTTTAGCCAGTCCTTAATAGTCTTAGTGATAGGAGCTTGGCGATTTGCAAAATGAGTAATTTCTGCTTGTTGTTCAGCAAAAATTTGCGCTTTTACAAAATTTGGTACCGCTTTGTCGGGACTAGTAAACCAATACTCAAAGCTAAAACTTAAAATTTGAGAATCAGGACTAGTAATAATTTTGTAATTTTCTTTACCCAGCGCGGGCATGATGTTAAAGAGCGCATCTAGATCAAGATAGCGAAAAATGGTTGCTCTTATTTCAAAGGGTAATGCATTAAAAGAGATTTGATTTGTCAAAACTAGCATTGAACTAGCGCTCGAAGAACTGTTGCTGGAACTCGAAGAGCTGCTACTAGAACTGGAAGAGCTACTACTAGAACTTGAAGAACTACTGCTGGAACTCGAAGAGCTGCTACTAGAACTTGAAGAACTACTATTAGCGTTCGCCACAGAAGCAAAGGAAGTTATTTTGAGGCGCTTGCTGGCAGGTTTTTTAGGCGCTTCGATTATATCATCTTCTTGTAATTCATCTTTTTCGTGGCTTTCGTCTCTTTCGCGTTTCATGTGTAGTTACTCTCGCTGGCGGTTCTGTAAAGGGCACAGTCTACTGATTGAAAGTTAACTAGTCAACAAATAAGCCCGATAAAAAGGCCTTAGAAAGATGAAAGGAACGTAGAGAAAGATAGCTGACGCTGATCTGTTTACAGTTATGGGCTTAAGCATAAAATTAAGACAGAATTGGGGGGTGCACTATAAAAACAGTCTATAGAAGCGCAGGGCGTGTAACCGCCCTGGGTATAGAAGAAAAACTTAGGCCATGCTTAATTCTTCTTCATCAATCGTCACATGGGATTTCACAATGGTGCGGGGCAACGGGGCAGGAGGGGGTGTTTCGATTTGATCAAAACGCTTGATCAAAGCCGTTAAATCCCGACGCCATTTTTCATGTTCTGCTTTTAAGTTAATATTTTCTTCTTCCAGCTCTTCAATTTGTAGGCGTAAGAGTTCAATTACCTCGACAGCATTGGCAACTTTTTGTTCTAATTGTAGCAAGAGATCAGACATGGATTTTCCCTATTCATAACAATCTACGTTCTTTTAGATTCTAAAGGCCTTCTGCGGTTAAGACAAGGTGGAAAGGAAATATGACAACCTCTTCTGAAAAACCTACTTTATGGCAAAGTATTTTAAGTGTGCTTGCGGCCATGTTTGGGGTGCAAAGTGCCAAAACGCGGGAGCGAGATTTTACCCATGGAAATCCACTCGTGTTTATAGGCTTAGGGATTGTGGCAGTGGTGCTCTTTGTTTTCGCACTTTATGGGGTAGTGCAATGGGTGCTTTACACACAGTAGTATACTCTTTCCAGTTTGAATTTATGCTGTGTTGCCTGCGCTCTTCACCCCAGTCGTGTACCAAAGCGTACACTCCTGGGGCTTTATTCGCTTGGCGCCTTGCCTAAATCCAAACTGGTTCAAGTATATATTCTTTCCACTTTGAATTTAGGTCAGTTTTTATCTTCTGTCGCGTAGCGACATTTACCTAATTTGTTATCAAATTAACAAAATAATACATCTGCTTTAACGCCATCATCTTCTAAGATTTGGCGTAATTGTTTAAGTGCTTCAACTTGAATTTGACGGACACGTTCACGCGTTAAACCTACTTTTTGGCCAACTTCTTCTAAAGTGGCTTCTTCAAAGCCTTGCAGACCAAAGCGTTGCGCTAAAATGGAACGTTGTTTTTCGTTTAAACTTTCAAAGCACACACTTAAGCGTTCATAGAGGTTATTATCTTCTAATAAAGTAGCGGGTTCTTGAGAATCGTTGTCCGCCAGGGCTTCTAGTAAAGGTTTTTCTGACTCTTCACCCATAGGGTTATCAAGCGATAAAGTTTTTTCATTTAAGCGCATTAACTTATTTACATCATCAGGAGAAATGTTAAGCGCAGCCGCGATATCCTCATAAGAAGGTTCGTTTTCTAAGGTTTGGGCTATTTCTCTAGCTTTGCGTAAATAAGAATTGAGCTCTTTAATCACATGAATAGGTAAACGAATAGTACGGGTTTGATTCATTAAAGCGCGTTCAATGTTTTGTCGGATCCACCAGGTAGCATAAGTCGAAAATCTAAAGCCGCGTTCGGGATCAAATTTTTCAACTGCTCGGATGAGACCCAAATTGCCTTCTTCAATTAAATCAAGGAGCGATAAACCGCGATTTAGGTAGCGACGAGCAATTTTGACCACCAAACGCAAGTTACATTGGATCATATAATTTCTTGCTTTTAATTCCCCTTTTTGCACGAGGCGAGCGTAATGGACTTCTTCTTCTGCGCTTAATAAGGGTGAGGCCCCAATCTCCCGTAAATAAATTTGGGTTGGATCAACTTCATTACTGCTGGTAGTGGCTTCTTTTTCTTCATCGATCTCAATTTCAATTTCTGCGCTGGCTTCGATGATTTCTTCTCCCGGCGCTTCTTCGTCTTCAGAAAGAATATCCGTGTCGGTTAAATTACTTTTATCTACCACTTCGTTATAAGAAAAATCAATAGGGCCATTCCATGTATATTTCATAATTTTCTTTCCTTTCGTGGGCGACTACTTTATTCCTATGCATTTTAAGGGCCTAAATTTTTTTTTAATTAATAATCAACAAGATAATGATTTATCGCTTCGCTTGAGGTAAAAGAAATGTAAAAGCGATGGGCAGTTGAACGAATAGGGGCGAAGGGTGTTAGAATGGAAGACAATTTGTATAAATTAATCCTCTTTAACCTGATTTATTGTAAGGTGAGGTATGACGAGAACCGAGCTAATTGACATCCTTGCCACTAAGCAACCTCAAGTGTTGGTTAAATTAATTGAGGAAGGCGTCAAAAATATTTTTGAGCAAATGTCGGTCGCACTGGAAAAGGGACAGCGCATTGAAATACGGGGCTTTGGCAGCTTTGCACTGCGTTATCGTCCCCCCCGTAAGGCGCGTAACCCTAAAAGTGGTGAATATGTGACCACAGCAGGCAAATATGCTGCGCATTTTAAAGCCGGCAAAGAAATGAGAGACCGGGTCAACGAAGGCATAGCAGACAATGGAAAAGAAGAATAATAAGATGAGGATTAATAGTATGTATCATAACAAACAAAAAAATAGATCCTCTAATGCTCACCTTGGCCTATTATGTATTTTTCTTTGTTTAGTAACTAAAAATGTATGGGCAAGCTTTGATGTCGTCGGGGAAGATACAGATAGTTATTACGGTAATGGGGAAACACGCATCTTTAAGGATGCAGTAGAAGGCACCGATACCTTAAGCCCGCAAGATAGCAACTATTTAAATGCAGTTGAAACAACGCGCGTAACGCAAAGAGGTTATATGCGGCTTTTATTAGGGAAGCCGCGAGTGAAGATGTCAGATTTCACCGTCTTTTCTAATAATCCTGCTATCGCAGCCCCTCCCATCAGTGCTTCTGTTCAATCAGATCTGTATCAACTTTTATTAGCAGGCGGTTATCGCTGGGAAAATTGGGCTGCTGAAATGGAACTGCTTTTTTCTAAAAAATTAAACCAAACCTTAAATCCCATCGCCGTGGGCGTGCCCTTTCAAGCCACGTTTAAACTCAATCAATTTGCCGCTTTTTTTAACCTTCAATACATTATTCCGCATTGGTTTAGTTTTTATCCCAGTAGATTGCAAATCCATCTTGATGCGGGAGTGGGCCCCGCATTGAAAAATACCAGTACCTCCGTGTTTGCTTTAAATGGTACGCCGGTGCAAAGTCAATCAAACCGTACGATTTCCGGGGCAGGGAATTTGGGTGTAGGCTTTCGTTATCAAGTAACCGCTAGCTTTTTGGTGGATGTGGCCTATCGTTATTTTTATTTAGGTAAAGTCACTTTTGGTCCCGTGCAAAGCCTAAATTTACAATCAAAAAAATTACAGTCAGCAGGTTTATTTATTGGGGCAACCTATCAGTTTTAGGCGCTGCTTAAGGACGGGTAATGAAAAATTCTTATGTCGCTTTTGTATTAATACTTGGCCTTGCCGGTTGCCAGAGCACACCTTCTAAGTGGTGGTGGCAACAACCTTCTAAAGAAACAGTATCCTCGCCTGCGCAAAAAGTAAAAAAATCAAAGGCTCCAAAAAAAATACATCCTGCCCCTAACACTAAAAAGCATGCACCCCGCAATATAAAACCTTTTGCTGGCACATTTTGGAGTAAAACCTGGTCGGGTAGGAAAATTTATTTGCCTCCTGGGCCCGATGGGTTATATGTAAAAGCAGAGCAATATTATAAAACACCCACTCCAGGGAATTTAATCCGGGCACGTGAGTTATATGAACGTGCGGCAAGAGGGGGAAATGCATTAGCGGCTGCGCGCTTAGGGGAAATGTATTATTACGGGCGAGGAGTAGAGCCTAATTATGAGAATGCAGCTTATTGGTTTCAAAAGGCCGCCAAACAAGGTTTAGCTTCCGCACAAGTGGTAATGGGCGATTTAGCTTTAAAGGGAAAAGGGGTACCTAAAAATCGCCAGCAAGCACAAATATGGTTTGCGCAAGCTGCTGCACAAAATAATGTGGATGGGATCTTACGCTTGGGCCGCTTATATGAAGCACGGGGCGATACCTCAGATGTATGGCGTGCATTTGATTTATACCAACGTGCTGCCAATTTACACGCAGCTGAAGGCAAATATTATCTTGCGCATCTTTATGCAACGCGTTCCGAGATGGGGCCGGATTATCGCAAAGCATTACACTTTTACGGTGAAGCTGCAAAGGCAGGCTATGCAGAAGGATATACCGCTATTGGTGAAATGTATTTATCAGGCCAGGGTGTGGCGCAAGATAAAAGATATGCTTTTCACAACTTCAATAAAGCCGCTAAAGCAGGTTCAGCTAAAGGCGCTTTTAACCTAGGTGTGATGTATGAAGTGGGTGACTGGGTCAAAAAAGATTATCGTAAAGCATTTTATTGGTATCGCCAGGCCGCCGATTTAAATTACGCGTATGCGGCTTTTCGTTTAGGAGAATTTTATTCTTTAGGAACGGGGGTAGATATTGATTATGTCATCGCCAATTATTGGTTCAAACAAGCAGCCGAAGGCGGCATTCTTGTTGCAGATGTACGCTTAGCCGATCATTATTTAACAGGGCGTGGCTTTTATCCTTCTGCAGATCTTGCCTTTAAGCATTACTTAACTGCAGCGCAAGGTGGCGATCCTTATGCGCAATATATGTTAAATGTAATGTATCTACGTGGCATAGGGACATCTTATTGTTTAAAGCAAGCAGTCTATTGGTATGAGCGTGCACAAAAAGATAGAAATAATGCCAGTGCTAAATATCGTGTGGCAAGGTTATTTCATCTTGGAATAGGTTTAGATAAAGATATAGAAGAAGCTATCCAATGGTATATCTTAGCTGCAAAACAAGGCTATGTGTTGGCACAAAATGAATTAGGTGAATTATATTATAAAGGTAAAGAAGTCACTCAAAATTATAAAAAAGCGATGCATTATTTCCAACAAGCAGCAGCAAAACACTTTCCGTTGGCGCAATATAATATTGGGTTGCTTTACTACAATGGGTTTGGTGTCCACGAAAATAAACACACAGCAATGCATTGGTTTATGAAAGCAGCTAAGCACCGCAGTGAATATGCGCAATATTTAATTGGTGAAATGTATGCAGATGGTATTGGTGTAAAACGTAACTCCAGTGAAGCTTATGCTTGGTTGAGTATCTCGGCTGATCATCGCATGGAAAGAATGGATGAAGAGCTGATGAAAATTTTATGGCATGCATCCCCTGCGCAGGAGAAACATGCATTAATGTTATCAGAACGCTATGCGCGTGCTTATGCGAATAAAAATTTAATTGAGAACGAAACGGTAACCGATCCGTGTGTAGCCAAAACGGATTGTCCCTAATCTCTTATGACACAACCTCTTCTTATTAATTTTGCTGAGCGTTCAGCATTAAAAGCCAGCCTCATTTGGGGGTTAGCGGCTTTTTTTTATTTTTATGAACTCATGTTATTAGTGTCCCCAAGCGTGATGCTAGATGAGCTTGCGTTAGCGTTTAAAGCGAATGCCGAGCAATTAGGGAGTCTCGCCGCGTTTTATTATTATGCTTATGCGTTTATGCAAATTCCGGTTGGCTTATTAATGGACAGATTTGGGCCCCGTCTTTTACTTAGTTTAGCTGCAGCATGTTGTAGCCTGGGTAGTGGTATTTTTGCCTTTGCTTATACCTTAGGGGCGGCGCAACTGGGGCGTTTTATTATGGGGGTAGGAGGTTCTTTTGCGGTGATTGGCTGCTTAAAACTAGCCTCGGTTTGGTTTCCCGTGAACCGCTTTGCTTTGCTCACAGGACTCATGGTGGCAATTGGCATGATGGGTGGGGTATTCGGCCAAGAACCCTTAGCACAAATTGTGATGCAAGTAGGTTGGCGAAATACAGCCTTACTAGGCGCAGGCGTAGGTATGTTCTTGAGTTTGGTTATGTGGTTAGTCATCAGTGATTATCCATTGAAAATAGCGTTTGCACGTACTCATCCTTCTTCTCTCATGAAATCTTTTTTTAAAGGGTTGCTGCAAGTCATTAAAATTCCCCAAGTATGGATTGCCTCTTTGTATGCTGGTTTTATGTTTGTTCCTACCACAGGGTTTGGTCAATTGTGGGGGGTGCCTTATTTTATGCAGCGGTTTACGCTTGAAAAAGATGCAGCGGGTTTTATGGTGTCGATGATCTTTTTTGGGTGGGTAGTAGGGGGGCCTATCTATGGGTGGATTTCAGATAGTTTAGAGCGTCGTAAGTGGCCCATGGGATTTGCAGCACTTGCCACACTTATTGTGATGACCATCATTATCTATATGGATGTTTCACCCTTTGGCATGAAAATCTTAATGTTTTTATTAGGGGCTTTTTCAAGTGGGTTTGTGTTGGCTTTTTCTGTAGTACGTGAAATTAATACGCCTTTGCTCACTGGTACTGCTATTGGGTTTATCAACACTCTCAATAATGCGAGTGGCGCCATTGCCCAGCCCATTATTGGCAAATTTTTGGATAAGCAGTGGGATGGGCAAATAGTGAATGGCAGCCCGGTTTATTCGGTGCAAATGTATCATGAAGCATTATTATTTTTGCCACTCTGTGTGGGAATTGCGCTTTTATTATTGCCTTTCATTAAGGAAACCTACTGTAGGCCTGCAGGATTAGCGACTAAAAATTGAGAAAATCTATTTCATGGATAGCTGGGATCCTTTCTTTTTTAAAAATTTTAAAGGTTATGCGTATTTATCCCCTTGCTGGCCTTTTTTAGAACAACCTTTATATCACGATTGGCCGATGCCAGAAGATTACAATCAGCTGGCTAAACATGTGCAACCTCTTGCTTCTTTTTATCAAATGACTTTTGTGCAGCAAAGCTTGCATATGTGTTATGAAAATGAAATTTATCAAACACAAAAAATCCCAATGCGATTAAAAAATTGGCATGATTTTTTTAATAATTTAACCTGGTTAAACTGGCCACGTATCAAATGGGAAATAATTAGAAAAATACATGCAGAAAATCAGCATAAAATCGATGCAAAGCGCACGCTGCGCCAGAATTTACTTGCCCATTTAGATGAATGCGGCATGATCATTTGTAGTGATAGAAAAGATATTTTTCAAATGATTCAGGATTTTGAATGGAAAAAATTATTTTGGAACACACCAGATTTAAAACAACACTGTTGTCCTATGATTATTGGTCATGGCTTATTTGCGAATGCACGGCGCCCTTATATTGGGTTAACGGCTAAAGCACTTTTTTTATCTGTGCCTGCATCTTTTTTTGAATTGACAATAAGCGCACGTAATCACTACGTCGATGAAAAAATTTCCCACTTTATTCAAAGCGAGGGTTTGCCGCATTCTCCTAAAGCGTTGCATCCTTTTCCGCTATTAGGGTGGCCCCAATGGCATCCAGACAATGAAAAAGAAACCTTTTATGATAATACTAATTATTTTAGGCCCAAACGCAAAATGCCTTTATAAAGCATAATATTCTTTAATAATTTGTTGGGTTAAAAGCGTACGTACATAAAAACCTTTAGGCACAATCGAAACCATTTTTCCTTCATGATTCATTACTTGAATAAAAGTTTTAGCATTCGGTGCTTTAGGGCGTATTTGCAAATATTTTCCTTTCACCGCGTTTAGCATGTCAAAATGACCTAAGGTAATTAATTCGATAAGCTCTTCCCAATCTTGTTGCAATTGTTGTGCAATAAGGGGGGATGGTGACCATAGCAACGGCATGCCAATGCGCTGTGAAGCTAACGATTTTTCGGCATTGGTTTCAATAGGCACCCACAGTATTTTGGCCATTTTGCGCCAAACGCGCGAATGTTCCCATACCTTGTCTTCGTTAGGAATAGGGGCGGTGCAAATATACGTAGATTCACGGGGTTGCCCGTTAGTGCCCAGCGGCAAGGTTTTCAATTCTATTCCTAATTGCATAAAATCGGGTTCTGCCAAATTAAAAGCGGTAGCGCCTAAGGCTTTTTCTAGCAGCTGACCAATCCATCCCTTGGCGTGTAAAAGCGTAGGCGGCACTTTCTCATTGCATTCTGTTGCAAGCATGCCGAGCGTTTTGCCGGCTAAATTGAACGCCCTTTTTTGCAATTCGGCAATGGTTGTGGGTGCACTTGGCATTTATCGTTTCTCTTATTTTTAGCGCCCAGTATATAATGCTCGCCATAGATTAAGGAAAATAAATATGAATACACAAAGTTGCGCAAATAACTCCAACCTTATCGAAGCCTCTTGGCAAGCAATGTTAGCGCAAGAATTTGAACAACCTTATATGCAAGCATTAAAAGCTTTTTTACGTGCAGAAAAAAATGCTAAAAAATATATTTATCCGCACAGTAAAAATATTTTTAAAGCCTTCGAACATACTCCTTTTGATAAGGTGAAAGTGGTTATTTTAGGGCAAGATCCTTATCATGGTCCGCAGCAAGCACATGGTTTATGTTTTTCTGTACCCTGTGGAGTGGCTATTCCACCCTCTTTAATTAATATTTATAAAGAATTAGAAGCCGATTTAGGCATTCCCCCTGTTAAGCATGGTTATTTGGCTTCATGGGCAAAGCAGGGCGTATTGCTACTTAACAGTGTATTAACCGTTGAAAAGGGCAAAGCGGCTTCTCACCAAGGAAAGGGATGGGAAATTTTCACGGATAAAGTCATTAGCCTATTAAATGCACAAAATCGTCCTTTGGTGTTTGTATTATGGGGGGCATATGCGCAACGTAAAGGTGAAGTGATTGATAAAAGTCGCCATTTGGTAATTAAAACCGCCCATCCTTCCCCCTTATCTGCACATCGTGGTTTTTTTGGTAGCCGCCCCTTTTCCAAAATAAATAATTTTTTAATTTCACACCATCAAACTCCCATTGATTGGACGCTTCCATTGGCAACAGATGAGCTACAAGAAAATAAGGAATAAAAAATGCAAAAAAGAAATGGGTTGCTGTTAATAGGATTACTTGCATCCCAAGCTTGGGGCGCACTTCCTCCTACTGCAGAAAGCTTGCGGCGTTTACAAGCGATTACGGCTTCCCATGAAGTTTATACCAAACTGGGTAGTGTTAATTGGATAGAATCCATTACCCAAGTAAAAGAAGGCTACCTCTTAAAATCTGAAAAATGCACCTTAATGGTAGAAGTCAAAACGGCGTTTAATCATTTTCCAGGTAAAGTTGGGCCTTTGCCACTGGAGGTCATAGTGGGTGAATTAAAGTGTAAGTAAAAAAGAGATATATACCGGTTCTAGTTTGAAATTAGATTTTAATTTTCTTGTCCCCTCACCCGCCTTACGGACACCCACTCCCGTGAAACGGTAGAGGGAAAGAAAGAATTTTTGCCTAAATTCAAAGTGGAAAGAGTATAAAGTAATGAACACTGTGTTTATATATCACTAGGAGAAGTCGCACTATTTCAGGTATATTCGAAATTCGCAACGTATTCATGCATATGCAAATAATGACAGGATGTCAATTTAGTTTTATCATGCCCACTAGCATAGTAGTTAGTTAATTGATAAGCTAAAATTTTACTGCTTTGAGGAGTAAAGCCAAATCATGCCTATGGATCGCGAAAACTATTTGGCCTATATCACCAAAACATTAGAAGAAGCCCTACAGGACGCTAAGCGCAACACAGACGGTAAGCCTGCTGATTATATTCCCGAGTTGGCAAATGTTGATCCTAATTTAATTTCTGCTTCTATTATGCTCTCCGATGGTACGCAAATATCTCGTGGTGATTGTGATAAACAAATCTTTACGCTCCAAAGCGTCGCCAAATTAATTTCCTTAATTGGCTTAATGGAAGAATATGGAGAAGAGAAGATCTTTTCTTGGATCCATGCTGAGCCTTCGGGTCAGTCGTTTTCTTCTATTGCACAAGTTGACAGATATGGTCCGCAACCGGTTAATCCCATGGTGAATGCAGGTGCCATTGCGCTATGTAGCCGTATTCCTGGCAATACGCAGCAGCGTGCACAATGGTTGGATGAATGGACACAGAAACTTTTTGGGCGCTCATTACAAGTTAATGGCAAGGTATTTGCTTCAGAGCGTGCCACCGGTGATAGGAATCGCTCTATTGCCTATTTGCTAAATAGCAAACAAGAATTAGGTTTAGCGGTGGACGAAACCTTAGAAACCTATTTTTATCTTTGCTCTTATGAATGTGATGTGATTACAGCGGCCTTCCTTCCTATGTTATTGGCCAATGGTGGGCTTGCTTCTGATGGGAAACGGATTATTTCTGAGCGCACCAGTAATAGTGTGGTTGCTATTATGGCTACCTGTGGCATGTATGATGAATCGGGTATTCATTTAGTGCGCACAGGCATGCCAGCAAAAAGTGGGGTATCTGGCCTTATTATTGCAGTCGCGACCGGTCGGGGGGGAATGGCAGTATGTAGCCCCCGTTTAAACGAAAAAGGGGGTAGTATCGGGGGGCATCAGATTTTAGCGCATGTCTCTCGTGAGCTCGATTGGCACTTTGCAGCGCCGTGGGGCTATATGCGTATTGAAGATTAAAAGCTTTACGCTTAATCTTTCGCTGCGTGTTTATCGTGATGATTACGATAAGTGGGCAGCACACCGAAATAATCCGCTAGAATAACCGCTACAACTAACAATCCTACTCCCACACCCATCATAAGGCCGGTGCAAGCACAACATCCTGCGAACCCTGCGCCTTGAACTTCTTTAATTTCAGCGAGTGAAAGTGTTTTCATATTAACTCCCTTTTATGAAGATAGTGATGAGGATACTTTTAATTTAGCAGTATGCTCCTCAAAGCGCTTGACTAAAAGTGTAAAATTTTCCGGTGGGGTCCAGGCGCAGCCCAGAGAGTGCAAAGATTTTTTAGCGCCGTGAAAGTCTGAACCGCCTGTAATTAACCAATTTTTTTCTTTAGCCAACGCAAGCCAAGGTTGAATTTGAGTAAGATTCAAGCGGCCATAGTAGGCTTCTATGCCATCAAAAGGAAGGGCTTGTAAAACCTGGATAAGCGTTTTTGGCTGGATATAATGGGGGTGCGCTAACACCGCATAACCGCCTGCTTGGTGAATTAATTCGATGGCTTGCTCTACACAAACTTGTAACCCACTTACATAACAGCGGCGTTTATCGCCTAAAAAACGGGTAAAGGCTTCTTTGCTGGATTTGACCCATCCTTTGGCAACCAATGCCTTAGCAATATGAGGGCGTCCAATGGTGCTATCAGGATAGCGTATAGCTAATTCTTCTAAAGTGAGTGGCATCTTGAGTTTTTGTAATTTCTCTAAGATTTGTAGATTGCGTGCCGTGCGCGCTGCTTGTAATTTTTGGCAAAAAGCATGCAGCGTGGGGTGGGCTAAATCAAAAGCATATCCTAAAACATGGATGGGAGTTTTTTGGAGTTCTGTTGAGATTTCAATCCCTGAAATAAGTTTAATGCCAATTTGGGCGGCATAAGGCAGGGCATGCTTGTAAGCGGCAATAGTATCGTGATCGGTAATGCTAAGGCCTGTAACTTGGTTTTCTTTTGCTTTATCAAGCAGTGCCACTGCACTCAAAGTGCCATCTGAGTGAACAGTATGGCAGTGGCAATCTGCTTTTTCCATGTTTATGGCATTCCACTATGGGCTTTGAGCGTTAGAGGGGGTGGCTAAATTTCCTGCAAGTTCTTCTTGATAAAAAATGGCAAGCCCAATGGAGAATAATCCCATTGAGGCAAAGAAATGCCAAGAGATAACTTCGTCTAAAAAATACCATCCAAAAAGCGAAGCAAATAAAGGTGTTACTAAACCTGCTAGTGACATAAAGGTGGCAGAAAAACGCTTCAATAAATAACCATAGAGATTATAGCAAATGACATTCGAGATTAAGGTCATCCACAGTGCGCACTCAAAATAAGCCCCATATTTACCTGCCGTAACAGGTAGGGGCGACCAGGATTCCCCGCTGAGATAGGAATGGGAAAGTGCTAACATGCCTCCCAGGAGCATACTGAGGCCATTTGCCAAAATAAATGAGTAGCGATATTCATTTATAATTTTTTTAAGTAAGATCCACCCATAAACGCTCGCAAAAACAGCAGTGATTAAAGCCACTTCTGCCCACGAAAAAAAGAGGAGATCTTTTGCAAATTCAGCGGAAGAAGAATGTGTGAATAAAATGGGGGTGAGCCCTATAAATCCGACGCATAATCCTATCCATTTCTTGGCGGTTAAAGTTTCTTTTAACATCCAATAAGCAAACAGCGCAGCAATAAAGGGTGAAAGGCTATAAATCAAACAGGCTTTGGCAGAGCTCATATACTGCATGCCCCAGATTTCAGCGATATTAGTGATATAAATACTCACTAGCCCCAACATGATAAGGGGTAGAATATGCGCACCTTTGATTTTAAAATTGGCACGGTTAAATAAGAATTGATGGGTTAACAGCAATAAGCCAGCAAAGGTCATCCGTGAGCCGATTAAGAAAAAGGGCTCGGAAAAATCCAGTGCGGTTTTACTGAGGGTAAAGAGACTCGCAAATAAAGCAAAAAGAAAAATGACTAAGGGCACGACTAACCCCCTCCCATGATTAATACTAAACACATGCTTTACAAGTTGGATTGCAAAATTTAGTTTGCGATCCGATAACGCCAAGTATAGTTGTGAGTACACGCTTAGTAGACAGGGCTGAGTTATAAAAAACTTTGGTTAGCCTGCTAGGACTCGAGGCAGATAGTAACGCCAATGGTTAAAAATTGATAGTCTTTTTTCGCGAAAGTGGACGAAACTCCTTTCCCAGGGGATGAAAGCTAAAAATTAAATTTTTTGACTAACTAATTAAGAGGCATTCATCCTGCCTCTCTTCAAGAGCTAGCGTTTGCATAACACCCTTGATTATTCATTCATTAAAGCGTAATTTTTCTGCTCATTCTATCTGATGATAAGAGAATGATATGCCACACCGTCGTTATGCCGCCTCCAGTACATCCTTTTTCTCTTCTTTAATGTCGACATTTAAAGCTGCTAAAAAAGTAGTGGCTAATAAGTTATATGACCATGCAACAGAAACATTTAATAGCGGTGCTTTAATCCAGTTTAGCTTAGTGTTGGGCGCCAAAATAAAAAGCAGAACATTAGAGAATGCTATTTATCGTAAAAATTTGGAAATTGTACGCGCTTTACATGTTGCTGGCGCAAATCTTGATAAAGCAAATTGGTTAGGTGAGGTGCCTTTACATTTGGCAACTGAACAGCAAGGAACTGCGCATATTGCTAAATATTTAATTGAAAGTGGTGTAAAGGTAAATTGTGCCGATAGTTGCCAGATTACACCTTTGCATAATGCTGTTCAAAATGGCGAATGGGAAGTTATTCGCCTTTTAATTCGGAAAAAAGCAAGGGTTAACGCGCGTGATCAATTTGATGATACACCATTACATAAGCTAGCGTGTTGTTTAGCTACAGAGTTGCGACGGGGTATTCCTGTTTGTTCTCATAAAATTGCAAGAGGGTTAATAAAAGCTGGTGCGAATGTGAATGCGCGCGATATGAGTAATGAAACACCTTTGCATAGTGTTATAAATGGACATACTAGAGGGGATAATTATCTAACAGTCATTCGCGAATTGATTAAAGCAAAGGCAGATTTAAATGCACAAGATAAAAATGGGAAAACGCCCTTACAATTAGCAACGAGAAAAAAATTAACCAAGTGTATTGAATTGCTCAAAAAAGCGGGCGCAAAATCGCAAGAAGCCAACAACACCGAAAATTCAGCTGCGAAGGGTATAACAACTGCCTATAAGGAATTTAAAGCGCTTGGATCAGATAGGGTGTTGCGCAGTGCTACCAAGCAGATTTTATCATCAGATAGAATATTGCGTAGTGCCAAGAAATTGAGCGTGAAATAACACACAATAAAGAAACAACAAGGCTACATTATACTGCTTTATTTGTGGAGATTTATTTTATGTTCACAGAACAACAAAAAAACGCTTATTTAAAGCGTATAGGGTTTGAGGGCACACTTGATCAATCTTTTGCTACCTTAAAAAAAATTGTTGAAGGCCACTGTTTTACTTTTCCTTATGAAACATTAAATGTGCATGATAGTGTATTTGATAACGATGCTAATCATCGCTCTAATTTACAAACTGGGGCGCTCTTAAAAAAGTTGGTTGATACTCGCCGCGGTGGACGTTGTGTTGAGCTTAATCTCTCTTTACAAACAATGTTAAAAGCATTTGGATTCAACATTAACGCCATCATGCCAGAAATGCTTTGGCATAATCTTGATACGCCAAAAGCGAAACGCCCAAAACATAGTGCGGCTATTGCGACGGTTGAAGGTAAAGAGTACTTAATTGATGCAGCTTTTGGTCCTTATGGCATTATGTCTCCTTTGTTACTAAAAAAAGGCACGTATAAGCAATTTTCTGAGAAGTTTAAATTGACTTCTTCCGAGGAATATCCGTTTGAGTTGCAAATTTGGCATGAAAAAAAATGGGCAAGCATCTATGGTTTTGATACATTGCGTGTGCCCAACAAAGCTTATCGTAAAGTGGATGAGGGTAATCGAGATGTGTTTAAGGCAGGTTCTTTATTCAAAGAGCTATTTCTATGTTGCATCCCTTATAAGTTACCCTCTAACAAAAATGGCCGATATTATATACGAAATGATATTTTTCGTATTATTGAAGATGGCAAGCAAATTTTAAAAGAAAAAATTACTTCGCAACAGCAATTTCAGGAAATAATGACTAAATATTTTAACATTAATTTAAACGGTCATTATATTCGGTTTTCGCCTCTTGATATGAAGGCGAATCTTCATGGCATTCATCAGCCGCCAATACTGCATGCGTATAATACGCGGTTAAAAACAAAATATGTTGAGTTTGCTCAAACACTTGGTGTTGAGTTAACAGCGGTAAAATTAAGAGGTAATAGGAAATAACTATAAGGACATCCACTTTAACTTGAGTTTTTCGAGGGCACCCGAAGGGCAGCCCTCATCCGCATCTCATCACTGCATAAAGCCATCATTAATGGCAGGCAAGGATAGCGTAAAAAATCGCACTTCCTCTTTATGCGCTTTCTTTAAACTTACAATAAGTCACAACAGAGAAATCCTAAGATTGCTAATGTTTTTTATCGAAAATAAATAATTGAACCGTGGGGATGTGGTACACAGCAAATAGAATTGGGCACGCAAGAGAAAAAATGGCACAAAGATTGTTAACGAAAAAATTAGATGGCTTGACTAATATTGCTGGGGTAACCGAATAAAAATGATTGTCGCATTTGGTCTTAGCATGCGCCAGCCTATCTTTGAGGGTATGAGAAAAATAAAGAACAGAAGCCAAGCATACCGCCATAGATAGGATTTTAAATTACACCGTTTTTTTCATTATAAGCTTGCGCGCGAAGGAGAGGGAGCTGTCAAGGAATGAAGAGGGGATGTTTTTTCCCCTATAGCGCTTTGTTTATGCAAATCAAAAGCGTTTAATACAGGTTGCTTTTTACAAAGACAAAAAGCCGCCGTCATCTTAGCAAAGTTCTCTCCTCGTTGCAGCGCAGGTTGCATGCGTTCAATAAAATTTTCAATGGCAGTATAATGTTGGTTCAATTTTGGCGCTTCATTGAAGATAGGATTAGGATAAGCAGAAGAAAAACAAGGATCTGCCATAATAGGAGTGTTTTCTGCCGTAAAAGAAATCATTTTTTTGCCGAACGGTTCTTGCAACATCTGATGAATGGTGTTCACTTTGCTGCAGACAACCCCATATTGTTGGCACAAAGTAATCCAATGATTAGCACTTTTTTGCAGCAAAATTTCTTTTAATTCTTTTTCAAATGCTTCTATATTATCTAAACGACTTTGATTAGTGGGATATTTTTGGCAAAGCGCTGAATTACTAAGCACTTTTTCACAGAAGGTAGCAAACAATTTATCGCCGATAATCGCCAAAGAAATCATATCATCTTGGGTTTGATAAAATGAGAAAGGGGCAATCCACAAATCGCGATTTCCTTCTCGAAATATATCTTGTTGATGAGTAAATGCGGTAAGGTATTGCCCACTTAATAACATAGCGCCGGTTTTGGCCATACTTTGTTCAAGAAAAATAACTTTGTTTTCTGGTAACGGTAACTGCTTTCTTTCAAATGCTAAAAGATGACTTTTAATCGAAGAGGCGGCTTCCCAGCCAGTTGTGGTGTCGATAACCACAAAGCCTACTTTTAATGGCGTACGATAAGCTGGACCATTGGTCATTGCCATGCCAATTTCGGCTTGCACAGCCACATCGAGCGCAGGTCTGTTGTGATATTCTTGGCTATCATAACCCACGATAGAGCAAAAAATTACCGGATTAAGCTTAGGAGAATGTAAAAACTGTTGTAATGGTTGATCGCGTGCTTTAGCATCAGGCGAGCGGTTATCAACAATAACAGTAGCGAGTTTAAGTAAATTTTCATAAATAAATAGGTCTTTTTCATTACTTTTATTAACTACAATACTTGCTTTGGCAGCATTGCAAGAAGTAAAGATAGCATGAGATAAATAACTGCGCGCGGGATCGCCACTGGCTAATTCAATTTTAATGACCTGTGCTCCTTCGCGCGCTAGCCTTGCGGTGGCGATAGGGCCTGCAATGTTTCCTCCTAGCTCTAAAACTAAATAGCCATTTAACGGGCCAAATGGGGGGAGGTTCAGGAATTGATAAATGCTGTTTTTCATCGGTTTCACCGTAGGATAGAAAAGGACAGTGGGTACAGTAGCAAAGGTTAGGAGCAAAGGAGAACTAGGAGTTTTACTAGGTGTGATGGCTTTTTTCTTTCATGAGATGGACAATAAATCTCACTTTTTAAAGTGTTACCTATGTCTTCAGTTATGTGTCCGATATGGACCAGATTTTATTGGTCGGGGTAACAGGATTTGAACCTACGACCCCTGCGTCCCGAACGCAGTGCTCTACCAGGCTGAGCTATACCCCGCTTTGTGCTCTTTCCATTTTGAATTTATGCTGCGTTGCCTACACTCTCTTACCCCAGTCATGTACCAAAGCGTACATTCCTGGGGCTTCGCTCGCTTGGCGCCTTGCCTAAATCCAAACTGGTTCGAGCATACACTCTTTCCATTTTGAATTTATGCTGTTGTATGCCTTCGGGGCTTTGCACTTTCCCCTCTCCCGTTTCATGGGAGAGGGTGCCCGGAGGGCGGGTGAGGGTATTTAAAATCAAGACCCTCACCCTAGCCCTCTCCCGCAAGCGGTAGAGGGGACAAGAAAATCAAGTTCAAGCTAAGTTTAATTTCAAATCTAACTTCCCCTTTCTATCGCAAAATCTGCCAGTGCAGCCAAACCTTCACAATAAGGGGAAGGAGGTAAGGCTTTAAGTGCAGCTTGGGCTCGTTGATGTTGCTTACGTGCTTGCGCCATAGTGTAATCAATGGCACCTGTTGAAACAATCATTTCCTGAATAAAAGCTAAATCTGCCAAATTACCACTTTGAATAATGCTTTGTAAGCGTTGTTGGTCTTTAGGCGTGGCTTTTTGTAAAGCATAAATAAGTGGCAAAGTGATTTTTCCTTCGGCTAAATCATTGCCAATATTTTTTCCCCAGTTCGCATCAGTAGCTTGGTAGTCTAATATATCGTCAACTAGCTGAAAGGCCATGCCAATATGCAATCCATATTCACCTAATGCGGTTTGGATAGCAGTAGGCTGGTCTGCCATCACCGCGCCTAATTGGGCTGCTGCTTCAAAAAGTTTGGCAGTCTTTAATTGAATAACGGTAAAATAATTTTCTTCACTGATGTTAGATTGAAAGCGATGAGTAAGCTGTAATACCTCACCTTCTGCAATCACATTGGTGGCATCCGCTAAAATATGCATGGAACGCATGCTATTAAGCGATACCATCATTTGAAAGGCACGTGAATAGAGAAAATCCCCTACTAAAATAGCAGTAGAATTATCCCAAACATGATTAGCGGTTAGCCGCCCTCGGCGCAGCTTGGCACTGTCGACCACATCATCATGCAGCAAAGTGGCAGTATGAATAAATTCAATAATCGCGGCCATCGTTATCATGGCTGCGCCTTGCCCCTTACACGCCTTTGCACTTAGAAGTGCCACCAAGGGCCTTACTCGCTTGCCGCCGCTGTTGATTAAGTAATAGCCAATTTCTTTTACGGTTGCCACAGGGGACTCTAAGCAGCTTAGAATGGTGTCATTCACCGCTTGGAGTTCTGCTGCTATTAAGTTGGTAATACGCGTCAATAAAGGCATAGTAAATATAAATAAAAATCTTAGAAGCTTGTGTTTTACCTGGTTGCGCCGTATAAGGCAAGCTGCCTTGAAGACTTTAATAATAAGAAAATTAAATAACTTTAAATTAGTGCAGAGCGCTAATGAGAAAAGCTTGCCTCAGGGGGAGGGATAACGTAAAATTCTCGCCCTTACCTACGTATTGTAGGTTTTTGTTCTGGCTAGACAAGCAATTGCTCTGAAAATGTCAGTTTTAATAAATTTCGCCGAATTAGGGAGCACAAAATAGTGAGTACGCAAAGTGCCTACGCGATTATTACAGCTGGGGGTAAACAGCATCGCGTAAAAGTGGGTGAACGTTGCAAATTTGAAAAACTGATCGGAAATCCTGGTGAGTCAGTTGAATTCGATATGGTGTCTCTGGTTGCCAATGGAGAAAATATTCAAATTGGCGCACCTTATCTTAACGGTAGTAAAGTTATCGCTAAAATTTTGAGCCACGGTCGTGGTGAAAAAATTATCATCTTTAAAATGAAACGTCGTAAAGGCTATCGCCGTAAGCAAGGGCATCGCCAAGATTTTACCGAAGTTGAAATCACTGATATTCACGCAGCTTAAAGGGGCTTAACATGGCACATAAAAAAGCGGGCGGGAGTACACGTAATGGTCGTGATTCCAACCCAAAATATTTAGGTATTAAACGCTATGGGGGAGAATGGGTACCAGCAGGTAGCATTATTGTGCGCCAGCGGGGTACAAAATTTCATCCCGGTTTATTTGTTGCCAAAGGTGGTGACGATACGTTATTTGCAAAAGTTTCTGGGCGTGTGGAATTTGTGGTACGCGGACGTAACTTGCGTCGTGAAGTGAATATTGTTCCGCAAGCACCTGAAGCTGAACAAGCAGCGCAATAGTGTTCTTGTTTGCAAAAAACCCCTGCTAGCCAGGGGTTTTTTATTTTAAAGGATAACAAAAGTGAAGTTTTTAGATGAAGCCTTTATTAAAGTACAAGCCGGTAATGGAGGCGACGGTTCAGCAAGCTTTAGGCGGGAAAAATTTGTACCGCGTGGTGGTCCGGATGGGGGCGATGGGGGAAGAGGCGGCAGTGTCTATATGGTCGCAGATTTAGGGTTAAATACCTTAATTGATTTTCGCTATCAAACACAATTTGTTGCAGGCAGTGGTGAACATGGTGGAAAGCGCCAGTGCCGGGGGGCAGACGGGGACGATTGCATTATAAAAGTACCCGTCGGCACGCTCATACGCGATTCTATAACCGAAGAAATTTTAGGGGATATGATAAAGCCAGATATGCAGTTGCTTGTCGCACAAGGGGGCAGCCGCGGATTAGGGAATGTTAATTTTAAAAGCGCCACGAATCGTGCCCCGCGCCAAACCACCAAGGGTAAACTAGGTGAAAAACGTGAATTAAGCTTAGAGCTTAAACTGCTCGCGGATGTAGGGCTATTAGGGTTGCCCAATGCTGGTAAATCGACCTTAATTCAATCTATTTCTTCTGCGCGTCCCAAGATTGCAGATTATCCTTTTACGACCTTACATCCCCATTTAGGGATTGTGGCTTTGTCAGGGCAGCGACGTTTTGTAGTTGCCGATATTCCTGGGTTAGTACCTGGCGCCGCACAAGGAAAAGGTTTAGGGATCCAATTTTTAAAACATCTTAGTCGTACGGCTTTGCTCATTCATTTGGTAGAGCTAGAGCCTTATAATCATTCCGATCCAGTTAAAAATATTCAAGCTATTGAACAAGAATTAGCAGCGTTTAGTGCCGAGCTTATGAATAAAACCCGCTGGTTGGTATTTAGCAAAGCAGATTGTTTTAGCGCCGAAGAAGCAGCTGTACGCACGCAAGCTATTGTGAGTCAGTTAAACTATAGTGGGCCGGTATACACGATTTCTGCTTTAGCCAAAACAGGGACTTCGCAGCTATGCGAAGATATTATGCGCTATTTACAGCAACAGCCTCGCCCTACCTGGACGCAAGCAGAGGAAGAGGATGCACTCCCGATGCCGCTAGACAAGGAAAATGATTAGGTTGCCCCCTTTTAAGGCCCCTTGGTTTTAAAGCCAAGGGGTTAGGGTAGTTAGGCCGCAGCGCTGGCTAGTTTTGCGATATGCTTGTTTAAGCGGCTTTTATGGCGGGCTGCTTTATTTTTATGGATCAAGCCTTTATTCACGAGCTTGTCAGTAATGGAAACGGCGAGTTGGTATTCTGCTTTTGCTTTATTCACATCATTGCTTTCAATCGCAGCAAGTACACGCTTAATATGGGTATTCATTCTTGAGACTTGCCATTTATTTTCCATACGGTGTTTATTAGCTTGACGTGCGCGTTTAAGGGCTTGTTTAGTATTTGCCAAAGGAAATGCTCCCACTTCGTTACAGATGAACCAAAATTTGCAATAATCCCTATTTTGACCAGCGATGTCAATATACTTGTTGGATAAGAGGCTCATGGCAAATCACTTATTGAAGTCCACAACATTAGTAGGCCTAATGACTTTTTTGTCACGCGTTATTGGTTTCATACGGGATATGGTCATTGCGCAGTTATTTGGTGCTAGCGCCGGCATTGATGCTTTTTTATTAGCCTTTAAAATTCCCAACTTTATGCGGCGCTTATTTGCTGAAGGGGCTTTTTCGCAAGCCTTTGTGCCGGTATTAAGCGAGTATCGTACCTTGCAAGATAAAACAGCGGTCAAATTATTGGTGGATAAGACCTTTACCGCGCTTAGTTTGGTTTTATTGCTAATCACTTTCTTAGGGGTGATAGGTGCGCCTTTTTTGATTTGGATATTTGCGCCAGGATTTCCGCAAAATGATATTCGTTTTCCTTTAGCCTGCCATTTATTACATTTTACCTTTCCGTATATTTTATTTATTTCTCTTACCGCTTTTGCCAGTGGCATTCAAAATGCCTATGGTAAATTTGCCATGCCTGCTTTTACCCCCGTGTTGTTAAATCTGAGTCTGATTGTGGCAGCGTATTTTTTCGCGGCCTTATTTGTGCAACCCATGGAAGCATTAGCGTGGGGCGTATTCATAGCAGGGGTGGCCCAGCTATTATTTCAAATTCCTTTTTTAGCCAAACTAGGGCTTTTACCGCGCATTAGAATAGATTGGCAAGACCCAGGGGTGAAGCGTATTTTAACCCTGATGGTGCCAGCCCTGGTGGGTGCATCGGTAATGCAAGTAAATTTATTAGTGGATACGATGTTTGCATCATTTTTACCGGTGGGGAGTTTAACCTGGCTTTATTACTCTGATAGGTTGCTAGAATTTCCGATTGGTATATTTGGCGTTGCGCTTGCTACCGTGGTGCTGCCCCATTTATCCAAAGAATATGCGCAAAAGAATGCAGAGGGTTTTTCTGCAAGTATAGACTGGGCATTGCGGTGGATTTTATTAATTGGTGCGCCGGCAACATGTGGTTTAATTTTATTAGCCGGCCCCTTATTAGCAACTTTATTTCAGTATGGACGCTTTAGTGCCTTTGATGTTGCCATGGCTTCACGCAGCTTAAGCGCGCTTTCTGTAGGATTGGTTTGTTTTTTGGCGGTTAAGATATTGGTAAGTGCTTTTTATGCCCGCCAAAATACCAAATTACCGGTTAAAATTGCTATAGTGGCTATGGTAGCAAATGTTATTTTGAATGCTTTACTCATTGGCCCATTGGCCCATGCTGGCTTGGCATTGGCTTCGGCACTGTCATCTATTGCGAATGTATTATTACTATTGACGGCACTTTTGCACCAAAAAATATATATACCCTTGTCGGGGTGGCGTCTCTTTAGTGCGCGCTTGGTGCTTGCCAATAGCACGATGATAGCCGTGCTTTATTGGTTGACACCCGAGCTTGCACAATGGATAGAATGGGAATTGCGTGAACGTGTGCTAGGGTTGTTTGCTTTAATCAGTGGTGCTGTAGTTGCGTATTTCGGTGCACTGTGGGTAACCGGTTTGCGAGTGGGCCATCTGCGTTTGGAAAACGCCTAAATGAAGGTAGGTAAGCTGAAGGTTGTGCGAGGTATCACATCCTGCTTTGAAGCTTGTGTGGCGACAATTGGGAATTTTGATGGTTTGCATGTAGGGCATCGTTTTATTATTGATAAAGTTGTCAAAACAGCCACAGATAAAAAATTAATCCCCACACTTATTACTTTTGAACCTTTGCCCAGTCGCATCTTTAATAAGCAAGCTTCTTTTTTGCGTTTAAGTAGTGTGCGCCAAAAAATAACCTTACTGGAAAAATGGGGCATACAGCAGATCATTTTTTTACGATTTAATCTAAAATTTGCGCAAATATTACCAGAAGTTTTTATGCAACAGTATTTAGCGGCTGCGTTTAAAGTGTCTCATTTAATCGTGGGAGAAGATTTTCGTTTTGGTTATCAGCAACAAGGCAATATAGCCACCTTGCAACAAGGCGCATCTTATTTACATTTTGTGCTGGAAACTATTCCTTTAAAGCAAAATAAAACAAAAAAAATCAGTAGCAGTGCTATTCGTGATGCGTTATTACAAGGAGATATCGCTACTGTTAATCGCTTTTTGGGGCGCCCTTTTAGTATAGAAGGGCGAGTTATACGGGGTGCACAGCGTGGACGTGAATTAGGTTTCCCTACTGCAAATTTACGCCTTAAGAAGGAGAGATGCCTTAAAGGTGTTTTTGTGGTAAAGGTTCAAATGGATAATAAAATACACGAAGGTGTCATGAATATCGGCACCCGTCCGACAGTAGATGGCAAAAATTACTTAGCCGAAGTCCATTTGTTTGATTTTGACGATAATTTATATGGGAAATACATCAAAATTGACTGTTTACATAAGTTACGTGATGAGCAGCAATTTACAGATCTTATGCACCTGAGCAAGCAAATAGTACGCGATATTCAAAAGGCAAAAGAATTTTTACGAGAAAATAGACTAAATCGAATTAAAATTTAGAAAATATACTCGAACCAGTTTAGATTTAGGTGTTACGGTCAGAAGCGAACCCATTTCTCTCTTTGTTATCAAAGGGGGCGCAATGGCGCAGTCACTGCCACCTAATTTCAAACTAGAACCAGTATATTTCTCATTTTTGGAATAATTTAAAAGGAGGTTGTAGTTAATTAAAATATAACGAGGTTTTTATGAAAGATTTTGAATTTCCCCCTATTGTATCTGAACAATCTCCTTTCATTGGCAATGATGAATACCCATTTTGGTCAATGTTTAATATAGAATTTGATTTGAGGTATGATGACGAAAATATTGTGGTTACTGGTAACTTTTTTGAAAACAATACGTCTACATTGCCTCAAATAGAACAACCGAATATGCCGGTAGCGCCTTGCGTTGCGCCAGAAGAAAAAGCGTGTGACAAAGCAGAGATAATAAATCATGCAACTACGCAAGAAAAAGAGGCACGCCCTGTGCGTTCGTGCCGCCGTTATGGGGCGGTTTATAACTATGATTTTTATATGTATAGCTATGATTCAAGCTCAGACTCAGAATTGGAATCAGATAAAACAGATAGCGATAATGAAGAAGCTTATTTAAATTCAAATGAAACAGATTCTGAATTAGAATTTGAAGAAAATGCAGTTATTAAGTTGACCTGTTTTTCCAAGGGAAATAAAGCGCAAGCACAAGGGGGCGTCAAGGCAATCGCAATTGAATTAGCCGCTAAACAAAAAGAGCTAAATCATTTTTATAGCATCTTAAAAGAACCGCTGTTTTGTAATAAAAATGATATAAACCAAGAGATTAAAGATTTAAAAAGTCAACTTCAAAAAACGCAAGATTTACTCGACAAGAAAAAAGCAGAAAATTACCAAAACACCAAACAGGCACTTGAAAATCATCATATTCAGACGCTTTCTGAAAGAATAGTCTGCATAAAGAAATTATTGTTATTATTAGAAAATATGCAAAGCCCTTTTAAAACTCGCGCTGCCATGTTGTTAACGACAGATAAAAATACATTAGAAACGAAAAAAGCGTTCTACGAGGAACAGATTGCAAATGAAAAAAAACATATTGTCTCTCAGCAGGCAGCCTTATCAAAAGTAAAAAAACGTAATGTTTTTACGGCTGCTATTTCACGGGCGTGTGATAAAATTCTGCGTTATAGCACTTTAAAAATAAATGTTGAGATAATGCTTAGGGCATTTGCGTACCGTGACATATTGCAAAATGTGCAATCTACGTCTAACAATACACCTTCAGTTTTTTTTAAAGAAGAAGCATCTAAGCTAAGTTTGCTCTTGAGTTTCAATCGTTTTAAAGCAAGTCATACATCTAAAGAAATGGCCTCGCTCATAACTTCGGATACTATTGCAAACATGAATCCTCTAAAATGTAAGCGTTCATAATATACTGGTTCCAGTTGCAAGCTAAGTGTCACTTGTCGTAAAGCGACATTTACCTCCTTTGTTATCAAAGGAGGTTGCGCGTCTTCGCGCGGGTGGATTTTTACTTAAAATCCCTTTGATAACAAAGAGAGAAATGGGTTTGCTTCTCACCGTAATACCTAAATTTATGGCGACTTGAGCATATGCTGGTTCCATTTAAGAATGCGGATTGAAGCGATGGCTTGGATAGCACTCGAAGTTATGATAAATTTATGCAGCAGTAGATGTACTTCAGGGGCGCAGGGATGTTAGGCACGCTGTTCAGTTCGTTCAATTTACGTAGTTCATCATCAAATAAATTTATTGATAAATTTAGAAAGCAAGGGGTTGCTTTAATACCTGAATTAACGCTGGCAAACCTTCGCTTGGTTCTAACAAGGCCACCTTATGAAGGAATGACCTTACTCACCTATTTTTGGATAGTCGCGGACAGCAATTTTTTAATTACGCTGTTAAATACATTTCAATCACAATTAGAACCGACCGATATTACCTATGTTATTCCAACAGGAAAATGGCAGCATACTTCTATTCTTTCATGGGCTGTTTGCTTGGGGGGTATGCCTGTTAGTGCGCAAAAAGGAGATATGAAACCCATAGCACAAGGAATATGGGAGCAATTTCGGTTGAAGATAAAATTACATGATGTATTGCAAGGGGATGGGAATAATCCTTGTGCCTTGTGGTGGGCCTGTGCCAACTACGATCAGGATGATTACTTTTTAAGGCAGATATGGTCACTTTTTTCAAAACAGTTGAATGCAGCGCATATGCGAGCTATTGCCAGAACGCAGGCTATCTCACCGCGCATGCCTTTGTGGTTTATTTCTAACAGCGCGGCCCGGGAAACTGCAAAGAAAAATGCAATGGAAATTACAGCGGATATGACAGAAGAAAAATTGCTGACGCCAACCATGCTAAGGAGTTTCTTGAGTCAAGGCGCTGAATTTTTTAGTATAGAAGATTTAGAACATCAGCCTGAAGGTACGCTTTCGATTGATACATTACTACAAAGGGTGCTCAGTGATAACGAAGCTGTGCTTATTTCTGCTCGAAATGCGTTCTTTCGTTATATGAAAATGTGTGAGAATGAAGAAGGCGGCCCCACACAAAGCGATCGCTTAACATTAAATACCCTTGCCGAGGAAGCGCTGGAAAAAGGCTATGTAGGTGCGTATTATGAATTAGGCTTATTTCTTGGAAAATATAACCATACCTCACCCGCTTGTGACGCATTTTCTCGGGTACCCTCAGATTTTCATAATTTCCATGAAGCAAATCGTTTAGGGGCGATGTATTCGTTGTGCAGTGTTGCTACGCTGGCATTGAAAAAAATCGCCGCACAGCCTTTTTTAAAAAAAGCTCTTATATTTGCGCATAACTGTGAACCGATGGTGCGAGAAATGTTAATTATCCAAATTAGCATAGCGTATTTGGGGGTTCAAGATATTAAACTTACCTTCTCTCCTGCAAACGCTTTTGTGAATGGCGCAGCATTTGCAGAGCATTGCTTTACAATATTTGAACAGATGAAAGAACAAAAAGCAACGCAGTACCGTGAAGAGCCATTAGATGTTCTTCGCCAAAGTGCAAGCTATCTTACGCAATTTGATTCACAACCCCAGGATCCGTTCTTACCCTCTGCGGGTTATGCAGATGATTCCGATGAAGAAAACAAAATATCAATTTCTCCTTAAAGCTAATGCGCTTTCTTAATTTAAAAAAAGATCGCTTGGCGTTAAGATCAAGCTATGATAAATTTATACTGTTATTTCTTTCCTTCAGGAGCCAAGGATGTTAGGTACACTGTGGGCATATGTAAAAAAACCGCCGAATGCAAATAAATTCGTTAAAAGATTTGATGCTGGCGATCCTACCTTTTTGCAGGATTTAACGCTCGAGATCCTGCGTCGACCCATAACCCGAACCCCTTATAAAGGCATGACGTTGCTCACTTATTTATGGATAAGGGGGCACAGTGATTTTTTGCAGCAGCTCTTTACTAAATTTACAAACGAAAATGAAAGTGAAAACAAAATACAGATAACAGATATTACCCATACTGTAGCAGAAGGCCCTTGGCAAGGTACGTCTATTCTTTCATGGACCGTACATTTCTGTGTTGTGCCAATAAAAGAAAAAGGGGAAATATTTTCTTTAGCGCAAAGTTTGTTTAAGCATTTTAAAGAAGATATAAAGCCCCATTATTTTCTAGGGGGTTCTCTCGTTAATCCCACTGCATTGTGGTGGGCATTTGCTGGCGTGCCTTCTAGTACTTATGCTGTAGGGTACATCTGGTCGTATTTTGGTAAACAATTAACCGCGGCCCCTATGCGCGTAATTTCAGGCGTGCAGCCCTTATCCCCCAGAATGCCATTGTGGTTTGTTGCCAAAGGAGTGCACGATAACCATCCTTTAATGATGGATGTCATAGTGTATTTTTTAACCCAGGGAGAAGAATTTTTTAGCGAAAGCGATTTAGCCCATACGCCAGAGGGAGAGGCGCCAATATCTCAATTATTAGAGAATTTTTTAAAAGAAGAAAAATGGCAAACATTACTGCAGACACGCCAGGTATTATTTAAATATATTCAAGAATGCGATGAAAATAAGAGCATTGCACAAAATGATAAAATAGAATTAACCACCCTTGCGGACAATGCGGCAGATGCAGGCTATTATGGTGCTTTTTATGTGGTGGGTAGATTATTTGCAAAATATAAATGTATTGAACAAGCAGTAGAAAGTTTTATGAAGGTAGAGCAAGCTTCGGATAACTATGAAGAAGCAAATAGAACAGGTGCCAGCTTAACTTATGCACATGCATTGACGCTTGAAAAAGAAAAAGCTATTCCCTTCTTACACACAGTACTTTATTTTGCCCATAGTTGCCAGCAAGAGATGCGCGATATATTTGTGACAGAAGTAGGTAATTTATATTTACAAGAAGAAGAAAATGAAAATATTTCGTCGCCATTTGAATTTGCTTTTCCTTCTTCTAATGAATTTGAGAGTAAGGAAGCATTTGTCGAATATTGTTTCGAGCAATTTGATGCCAAAAAATCACAAAATTTATTCGAGGATGAATCCGAGTTTTATGCTGAGAACCCATTAAATTTAGTTAATGATGCACAAACATTGCTATTTCAGTTTAATCCTAATCCCTCCTTAGAGTATTATATGGATAACATAGCGAACCCAGATAATTCAGATAACAAAGGCAAGGAGGATACAGATAACGAAATAGGAGAAAATCAAAACAAATTAAAGACGAAACAGAGATGTTAACTGCACTCTGGGAAAAAGTAGCCCCTCCCGCCAGAGATGAGAATGAAATTGCTCCCAACGAGAGCGTTTCTCCCTCGACGCTCGACTTAATTAACAATCTTATTTTACCCGATATTTATAACACTTTTACGGATGGCGTATATAAAGATTTTCCGAAAATAACGGCTTTTTTTACGGCTTCGGATATTGTATTTTCATTTTTTTGGAATGATTTTCAAGCTAAAGTGAATATGCAGGATTTATGTTTAGCGGTCAATGCGGGGCAATATGCAGGAACGTTTGCCTTATGGTGGGCATGTGCTAGCAGCATGCAATTCAACTTGGAAAATCACATGCAAGCGCTGTTAATGCCGCAGCAAACAGAAATAGCGGTGTGCCTTCCTCCTAATCTAAAAGCGGTTGGCTCCTTTAAGCTGCGTAGTTGTTTAAAAAAATTTGAGCATACGCTTACCTTAGGAAATTTTCGTCAAGCGGTACCAGACAAACCAACGGCATTATGGTTTGCTTTTGCAAGCGCCTATTATGGTAATAATACCTTGCTGGAATTTATTTGGAAAAAATTTTCTAGCGAATTGACTGCTGCAGATTTGCGCGCTAGCGCTGCTTTTTGTGATATACCTAAACGAAGCAATTTGTGGTTTATGGTGGCAGGTGCTGTGGGTCACAAAAATGTTTTATTGCGAAAAATGCTTATCTTTTTTTTAATGCATAATAGTGAATTATTTAATGAAACTGATTTACTCGCCCAGCAACCCTCAGAAGCGCTTTCTATTGGTGAACAGCTCCATAATTTGCCTGAGGAAGATAATATACGTGCATTAGTCCAAACCTTAATCAGTGCTCGCCTAAAGTTAGGGGTATGCATTAAGGCATGGCAGGCCTCTCAAAATGAGGTTACCTACGAAAATCTTGTGATGGCTACGCAAGAGGCCACTAAAAGTGGTTATTTGGGCGCTTATTATGATATGGGTTTGTGCCTAGAAGAACAGGATTTTGTGCAAGAAGCAATCTTAGCTTTTAAAAAGGTGCCCTCGCAATTTTATGCTTATGCACAAGCCAATAGCAAAGCGGTGACTTTATTACTTTTGTTTGTTGAACAATATGCAAAGCAATCGCTGCATTTTAATGGATTTTTAGAAGAAGCCTATAAGCTTGCGTTACGTTGTACAAAAGAGATGAGTGATATATTTATTGAACAAATTGCTTTAAATTATATTAAGAAAATAAGTCCAAATATAAAAAACTTACCTCCAGATGTGTTAGCTGAACTCACACCTAAAGAAAAGCTTAGCATGGAGGCTTTTTTTTCTAAGCTCGATGAAATTAAAACGCACCAAAATATTCTTTCGCCCGTTATTATTCAAGAACACAAAGAACCTATTTTATTTTCTGAACCAACCCTCATCTCAAGTTGGGGGAAAGAGAACGCCGCTTGTCCTTTTTTAAACAGGACGCTCCATAAAAAAAAATGAGAGGTCAAGAGATGTTAGATGCCCTCCTTAAATCGATGCAAGAAACTCTGTGGCCTCATTTACGTGAGCCGCTCTTAAACCTGCCAAATTTCATCCAACAGCTTGATAAAGACGATATACGTAAAATAATCAATACGGAGCCTTATCAGGGTCTTCCTATTGTTACCGCTTTTTTTGCCACATCCGACGAAGCTTTTTGTGCTTTTTGGGATAAATTTGAGAAAACATTGAAGGTAGAAGATCTGCATTTGGCGGCTAAAGAAGGAGAATATCAAAGCCTAGATGCATGGTGGTGGATTGGCGCCAGTACCATGGGAATAACGTTGGAAAATGTGGCTAGGGAAGCCGCAGCGGATGAAAAACCGCAGGCCATAGCTTCTTTAAAAGTAACCAAAGTATGCAAGAAATTTAGTGAGCAAATTAAGTTGGCTGATTTGTGTTATAGCTATGCGCTTCATCCAGATACGCCAACCCCTTTATGGTGGGCGTTCGCCAGCGCATTCTATGGTGAAGCTACTTTTTTACAATATATATGGGATAAGCATGCAAATGAGCTAACCGCAAAAAATATGCGCGTGCTAGGAGGGTTTTTTCCTTTGCCGCGCGTGAATAACCTTTGTTTTATGACAGCAGGTGCTGCGAAAAATAGTAAAGGCTTGTTACGTGAAATGTTAATGTATTTTTTAATGCAAAGAGAGGAATTTTTTGATGATGTAGATTTGAATAGAGCTAGCAATGGCATTTTACTTTCAGAATTAATTAATTCCATTGCTGAGGAAGATAAAGTAAAAAATATAATTAAAGAACTGATTGCAATGCGCAGAGAATTATTCGATGCGATGGATTGCGCTAAACACACAACCATTCATGTTGTGTCCTTAACGCAAATTGCAAATAAAGCTTATGAGACAGGGTTTGTGGGGGCATATTATATTATTGCATTATTTTTTAAAGAGCATGAATTTATCTCTGATGCAATTGAGGCATTTATGAAAATCCCCCCCTGTTTTTATAACTATCATAATGCTAATTGTGAAGCAGTAAATTGGTTACTTTATGAAATAATTAAAAAAACCAAAGGGAACATCCAAGTTAAGGAATTACTCAAAAAAGCATTCCAATTAGCCAATCGCTGTAGTTCTGAAACGAAAAGTATATTTATTGAGCAAATTGCTTTTGATTATGTTAAACAATTAGAGCAAAATTTAACAACATTTCAAACAAATAAAATCTTAGCGCTACTTCAAAAAGCCAATGTTGAAGAGGTGGAATTGTTCCAAGAATTAGACATAATTGCAGTTACGCCTGCGTTTATAGAAGAAGAGAAAAAGGAAGCAGGAAAAGAAAAAAAGGAAAAAACATTAATTTTTTCCACATTAACCAGCCCGCTTTCTTTTCGTATCGCTGCTCCGTTTATGCCTTCTTGGAGGAGCACTTCTCATTCTAAGAAGGCACCCTCTTAAGTTAGCCATTTGCATTGGCATAACGGTGTGCTAATTGGCGAAAATCTTGCGCAATGGCCTGGGTTTTGCTGGGTGCCGTAAAAATGGCAGCGAGTTTTCCTTCCGGGTTCACTAATAAAAGCGCTCCACTGTGCTCAATATGTTCTTGAACCCCTTGTTCTTGCGCGTGCACACCAATAGCGGTTGCTAAACGTTGAATTTCTGCTTTCTCGCCCGTGACACCCATAAAATTAGCGACCGAAAATTTTTCTTGTTGAAAATACGTTTTTAGTACATCGGGCGTGTCTTGTTCCGGGTTAATGCTGACCAACACAAATTGCAGGGTGGGTAACCGCACGTGCCTGGCAATATCATGCATATGATTTAAAGTAGTAGGGCACACGTGAGGACACGTGCTATAACCAAAAAATACGAAGCTCCAATGTTTTTTGAGATGTAAACTGGTAAAAGGATTACCATGCATATCAATTAAATTAAATTCTGGTAATTTTTGTGGATAAGGAAAAGCGGTGCCCGCACGTAAACTATCTTGAGAAAATTGTTGTGCAGAGGATATTGCATCGCCATGGTGTTCGCGCCACATGCCTATGGCGAGTGCAATACCAATCACCAATATAATAAAAAAAGTATGTTTTCTCATAAGCGTTCCTGTATTAACTGCATCCAATAAGGGAGATAGTGATCAAGCAATAATCCTATGAATAAAGCAAGCAAATAAATAATTGAATAACTAAAGGTTTTGCGCGCAATGAGAGGGTTTGAGGAACGATAAAGGATAATGCCGTAATATAAAAATCCGGCGTTTAAGCCTAAGGCGCATATTAAATAAGTCAAACCGCTCATGCCGATCAAAAAGGGGAAGAGGGTGGCGGCAATGAGCAAAATGATATAAAGCAAAATACATAATTTGGTAAAGGGGATCCCATGAGTGTTGGGTAACATCGGCAAAGGTGTTTTGGCGTAATCTTCAAAACGGTAAATAGCCAGTGCCCAAAAATGGGGTGGCGTCCAAATAAAAATAATTAAAACCAGTAATAAACCGCCTGCACTGATATCCCCTGTGACTGCAGTCCAGCCCAATAAAGGGGGAGCGGCGCCAGCTGCCCCACCAATCACAATATTTTGTGGGGTAGCGCGTTTTAAAAATAGCGTATACACCAAGGCATACCCTAGCAAGCTGAGTAACGTTAACCAGGCGGTAAGCAGATTGACAAAAAGTACAAGCATACCCAACCCTAAGGTGCCAAGGAAAAGTGAAAACCACATAGCCTGTTTAGGTTGCAAGCGCCCAGCCGCTAAGGGGCGATGTTGGGTACGGCGCATATGAATATCAATATGCCGCTCAACTATGTGATTAATTGCGGCCGCAGAGCCTGCTGAAAAAGCAATCCCAAGGGTTCCAAAAATAAAAGCGGAGAGGGGAAATTCATAAGGCGCACAGGCTAACAACATTCCCACCCATGCGGTAATTAACATAAGCAGCACAACACGCGGTTTACATAAAGTAAAATAATCTTGCCAGAGGGCGAGTTTAAACATAACGCTTACTCTGGCATAAGGTAAAATTGAGGGTGACTAAGGTTAGAAGTAATAATACTGCTACCCCGTGATGCGCAACGGCGATGGTTAAGGGCAGAGAAAATAAGACATTGGAAATGCCCAATGTGAGCTGAAGAATAAACAGAAATCCTAACAGGGTGCTAAAAGTGAGCAGGTATTTTTTGGCAGGCAAAATACGAATGCGTCTTGCGTAGGCGATAAGTTGCCAAATAAGCATAAAACCCATGCCTAGCGTCACCAAGGCGCCTAAACGATGCATCATATGGATAGTGATTCTGCTCGTTGCGTCCATATAATTTAAGGGATGCGTGCTTCCCACACCGCCTAAAAAATTAAAAGCCTGGCTAAGGTTTTTTAAAGGTAACCATTGACCATGACAAGTGGGAAAATCCGGACAAATGATGGCGGCATAGTTGGCGCTTGTCCACCCGCCTAATATAATTTGGGTAATGAGCACGCCTAAGGTAAGCATACCTAAAATGGATAAATGCGTGGGCACAGCAAAGGTAAAAGGCGCGCTGCTTGCCTGAAAAATCATCTGCTGCGGGTATAAATACAGCCAAATAAGCCAGATAAGCACTACAGTACATAAGCCGCCGATTAAATGACTCACCACCACTAAGGGTAAAAGACGCAAAGTCACCGTCAACATGCCCAGCAAGCCTTGTGCCAATACCATCCCTATGAGCAAAGGAGGTAACCAACGTGGCAAGTGTAGGTTTTTTCTTTGGTGATAGCTAAAACCGGCGAGTAAAATAATCAGTACGCCTAAGGTTTCTGCAAAATAACGATGTGTCATTTCGGTACGGGCTTTAGTAGTATTAACCGGTGCGCCCGGGTAAGCTTGATTGGCAAGCGTAATTTCACCTTGCGTGTGAGGTGCGCTGAAGCGACCATAGCAGCCTGGCCAGTCGGGGCAGCCTAAGCCGGCATCACTTAGGCGCGTGTAAGCACCTAATAAAATAACGGTAAAAGCCAGTAAAAATGTGCTAAGGGCAAGGAAAGATAATCCTTTATTGATCATGGCATTTTTACCCAATTTTCGACACCTTTAACAATCTTTTTAAATCGCTTAACATCGCGCGTGCTTGGGTATGGGCATCGTAGTGCATCATAATGTTACCATGGGGATCAATAATATATAACTCACCGTGTTGTTCACGAGCCAGTGCGTTGCTGTAAGCACCCAAAATGCTATCGAAATTTTGTAATTCCATGCTAAAAGCCTGAATAGTGGCATAGTGAGGGCTGGCCAGTAGTTTATTATTTATCAGCGTGAGATCAGAAAATGCAATAAATAGAGGCTCCATGCGCGAAGCATTGCGCCCTAAGGCACTTTGAATTTGGCGTAAATTATGCAGCATTTCTAAGCAATCTTGGGTGCATTCCGTGGGGCTGATATAGGCTAAATGCCATTTACCTTTTAAACTTTCCCCTTTTTTGGCCAGCTTTTTAATGGGATCGTAAAAAACGCACCCGGCGATATTCAAAGGCGCACTGATTAAATCGCCGTGCTGGCTTGAGCGTAGTTGTAAAGCTTGCCCTTTTTGGACCAAAAAATAAGCAAAAGCAAAAGGGCCAATCAAGATTAACAAAAAAAGTATTAAAATAAGCTTGCCCTGTTTAGAGGAAGTGGGGAGGGTTGAGGACATCATGTATTCCTTGAACGCGCAAAAATATAAACAACCAATAGAGTAATCGCTAAGGCAAACCATTGTAGTGCATAACCATAATGGCGGCTGGGGCTCATTCCCAGCTGAGGCTGTGCTGGCAGTGCGAAAGCATAAGGTGAATTTGAATTTAAATTAACTAACATAGGATAAACCTTTTTACCTATTAGCTGGCTGAAAAGAGGAATATCGATTTGTTGAACACGCAATGGCCAGTGCAGGGTAGTGGTTTCCAATGTAGTGCCTACGAAGCGGTTACGATACGCAAAATCGAGATAACCTTCAATGGGAACTACCCCTATTAAAGGGGGAATAGGAGGCAAGTTTGCGCGTGAAGTGCCTAAAGACACCCAACCCCGATTGATTAAAATTAGCGTGTTATCATTTAACACGGCGGGGACGTAGACATGGTATCCCGCTTTGCCATTATTAGTTTTGTTATCTAGCAAAATCGTATATTGGTTTAAAACCAGGGCTGCAAATGCGACGGGCGTAAAGCGCGCCGGCATCTTATGCTGCTGTAAAAGTGCAGCTGAAAGGGGTGCCTGCTGAGTAAGGGTCTGCTGGGCATGAATAAGGGCTTGCTTTTGTTGACCACGCGAGAGTTGCCACCCCCCTAAACTGCATAGTAAAGTGAAGCCGCTTAGTACCAGTAGCCGTACAAGGTATTTTTTCATCATAAAAATAAAAGAGGTAACCTATCATGGGTGAGCATTGGATTTTTAAGCTCGTTGTCTTTGCGTTAATGGCGTGTATTGTGATGGCTTTAGGCGCTAGCCTCTATTTTATTTTATTTCGCAAGACGCGTGTTGATCCAAAACAGGCCGCTACGGCGTTAACGGCCCGTATTACTTTATCTTTAGTGTTATTTGGGCTGCTATTTGTGGCTTTTGCATTGGGATGGCTAAAACCACATAGTTTATTTTCTATAGCCAATACACGCAAACAAATAGAAATAACCACACCACATCCACAAAATGCCAATACCACGCCACCGCTTCGAAAGCAAAATGGTGATCTTTAGAAAAATGTCCTTTCAGGCAGCGTAAAAGGATAACAATTAGCATAATGGTGCCTAAGGTCACATGTGCGCCATGAAACCCGGTAAGCATGAAAAAGGTAGAGCCATAAATGCCAGAAGCCATGGTTAAATGCAGATGCTCGTAGGCTTCAGTATATTCATAAGCTTGCAGGCCTAAAAAGGTTGCCCCTAATATCACAGTTAACGCTAAACCAATAACAAGCTGAAGGCGCGCATTTTTAATCAGACCCCAATGCGCGATGGTAATAGTGACGCCACTGGAAAGCAAAATCAGGGTATTAATAGCGGGCAATCCCCATGCACCCATGGCTTCATGAGGGTTAGCAAAGAGCTTGGGATTAGGGTTATCTAATAAAGGCCACATCGCTTTAAAATGAGGCCACAATAAAAGATGGGTGGTGTCATTGGGGCCGCCTTCTCCCCCTAAAAAGGGGACAGAAATATGGCGCGCATAAAATAGCACGCCAAAAAAAGCGGTAAAAAACATAATTTCAGAGAAAATAAACCAAGCCATACCCCAACGAAATGAACGGTCCATTTGCTTGCTGTAAAGTCCTTGATGACTTTCGCGAATGACATCACGAAACCAACCAAACACCATATACACCACGCCTAAGGCGCCCAGGAGAAAAAAATAATGTCCTAAGGCATGGCCATGGAGGAGATTGGCTGCGCCTACCATTACCAGACCTAAGCTAATTGAGCCGGTGATGGGCCAGTGGCTTTTAGCTGGCACGTAATAATGTTCATAATCAGGGTTTACAGGATTTGTGTGTGCCATTCAATGTGCTCCTGATGGGGTGGTAACGTCATATAGGGTATAGGCTAAGGAAAGTGTTTGTATACTGGTGGGTAATTCAGGGCTGACTGTAAATACCAAAGGCATATCTTTGCCTTCAAAAGGGGCAAGCGGCTGGCGTGTATAACAAAAGCACTCTACTTTTTTTATGTAGCTTGCGCCTAAGCCTGGGGTCACACTGGGAATAGCTTGCACAATAACGGGCTCGGCCCTTAAATTTTTTACCCAATAAGAAGTTTTGACATACTCACCCGGATGCAGCGTAAATTTTTTAATTTGCGTGCTAAATTCGCCTTGTGTAGGCGCAAAAGAATAATTTAAGGTCGCAAGTAATTCCACCGTTACGGTACGGCTGGTATCAATTTTGCCTTGCACAGCGGCAACCTGGCCGCCTGTTTTCCCATTTAATCCTGTTACTTTACAAAACACATTATAAATGGGTACTAAAGCATAGCAAAAAGCAAACATCCCTATCACGATAGCACTCATGATAAAAAGTTGGCGGCGGATATGTTTTTTAGTGTCCATGTGCATGGGCATCGATGTCGCAACTTGGCGGCGTAACAAAGCTATGATAAGGGGGTGGGGAGGGCAGTGTCCACTCTAGCCCTTCTGCACGTTCCCAAACTTGGGGAGTGGCCTTGGGGCCACCGCGAATAGTGCGAATAATAATGTAAACAAATAGTAACTGACTGGCACCAAACACAAATGCCCCAATGCTTACCAGTTGGTTAAAGTCTGCAAATTGCAGGGCATAATCAGGGATACGCCGTGGCATACCTGCCAACCCTAGAAAATGCATAGGGAAGAAAGTAACGTTAATAGAAATAAAGGAGAGCCAAAAATGGGTTTTCCCTAAAATTTCACTATAGTAATGCCCTGTCCATTTGGGTAACCAATAGTAAACTGCAGCAATAATTGAAAAAATAGCGCCGGGTACTAATACGTAGTGAAAATGGGCTACCACAAAATAGGTATCTTGATATTGTTGGTCTGCAGGTACAATCGCTAGCATTAATCCTGAAAACCCGCCTAAGGTAAAAAGAAAAATAAAAGCTAAGGTAAAGAGCATGGGTGTTTCGAAAGTTAATGCGCCTTTAAACATGGTGGCTACCCAGTTAAAAACTTTTACTCCCGTTGGCACCGCAATTAACATGGTGGCATACATAAAAAACAATTCACCTGCTAACGGCATGCCGGTCGTAAACATATGGTGTGCCCAGACGATAAAAGAAAGAAAGGCAATCGAGCAAGTGGCATACACCATAGAAGCATAACCAAACAAGGCTTTCCAGCACAGTGGGATCCGAAGCTTGGAATTCACGTGACTTGAAGTCGCGG
>JADMIO011472189.1_pt1 | contig 97305 bp, 75 predicted proteins | sample 8958161 | NCBI WGS metagenome assembly JADMIO01 (sample SAMN16585339, study PRJNA669376) | soil metagenome | isolation source: Crop rotation soil | place: USA: Cullars Rotation, Alabama | collected 2011
GCCGCGACTTCAAGTCACGTGAATTCCAAGCTTCGGATCCCACTGTGCTGGAAAGTAAAGCGGGTTGGGTATCTCAGTGCCGGGGAAATAATTATCTATATGCGCACAGAACAACAATTCATTACTCCTGCCAAGATTACTCTTCAAGCGTGAATAATTCTTCAGGTCGAAAGTGCCATCCTTGTTCTTCTTCAGCATGCTGTTCTCGCCCTGCTTGCCACCGCCGCCGTAGTTGGCTACCGTCTCCTTTATTTCGCTCTGCATCAGGAAGACCACACTGCCCAGCAAGAGAGCCGCCAATACACTAAAAGCTATCAATCGCCTTGTGAGGAACCACCAGAATTTCTGTGATTTGTCTTTGTAGCCATATATCTGCTCTGCGGTAAATACTATATACACCGAATAGAGCAGGGCAGGGGCAAAGGCCTGCAGCAAACCATATACCGATGTTGTATTTGCTTTTGCTATCAGCAGAATGCAAGCTGTAAGCATGGCGGCTGCTACAAACACCGCCCAATACCTGAGCCGCACAAAGCCCCAGCCAAATAGCCACCCAACAGTGAATAATATTGCAAATACCAAGAATTGGACAGAAAGGAAAAACGCATCAAACTCGCCTACTGCATACCTGTCTAGCCCTTTATAAGCCGAGTATAATCCGAATATGAGTAAAACAAACGTGGGTAGAAAGCGAAACCGGAAAGCATAAAATAAAGCACCGCCGGCCATACCCATAGCCAGGTACACAGTCTGTTGCATGGCCTGGTCGCGGAGGATAGAAAAATACTGGTTGGCATTCCACAGCAGGAAGTAACTGATGACTACCGTGGGAAGTATAAGAAATATAAGCCTGGCCAGCAGTTCGTTAACGGGTGTGGCGCGTTGTATATTCATAGCGTCTGTCTCCAAATGTAACGATTATGGCGCTGAAGCTTATACCGGCCGACTCCCGTTTAGTCTTAAATTCTTTATAAAATTCAATTCTTTTAGGCTTTTGACTTTTCACTTTTGACTTATATGTATGACTGTAATCCACAACATGTCCCCATATCCTGTCTACCTGCACTTCCGTTATTAATTTATCGTTACCTTAGGCACGTTTTAAAAATATTTATTTAAATGGTACAGGAAAAAGAAAATCCCGTTAAGCTGGAACATGCCGGTCTTGACGACAACGCAAAAAAAATGCTACAGAAATTAAAGATCGTAACCGTTATCGGTTCAGGTACTATGGGCAATGGCATCTGCCACGTTTTTGCCCAATGCGGTTTTAATGTACACATGATGGACATTAACCAGGCTGCCATGGATAAAGCTCTCGCGACAATCGGCAAGAACATGGATCGCCAGGTTGCCAAGAATACACTTACTGAAGAACAAAAAGCAAAAGCACTGGGCTGCATCAGCACTTACACCGATCTTGGTGAGGCTGTAAAAGATGCTGACCTTGTAATTGAAGCAGCTACAGAGAATATTGAACTGAAGACAAAGATATTCCAGCAGCTGGATCAGCTTTGTCCTGAGCGTACTATCCTTGCTACCAACACTTCTTCTATCTCTATTACACGCATCGGTTCTTATACAAAGCGCCCCGGTAAAGTTATCGGTATGCACTTCATGAATCCTGTACCTGTAATGAAACTGGTAGAGATCATCAATGGCTATGCTACTGATGCCGAAGTAACACAACTGGTGTACGACCTGTCTACATACCTGGGCAAAGTGCCTTGCGTGGTGAACGACTATCCCGGCTTTATCAGCAACCGTATCCTCATGCCGCTTATCAACGAAGCGATACTGGCATTGCAGGAAGGTGTTGCCGGTGTAGAAGAGATTGATACTATCATGAAGCTGGGTATGGCGCATCCAATGGGTCCGCTGCAACTGGCAGACTTCATAGGTCTCGATACTTGTTATTCTATCATGAATGTATTGCACATGGGCTTTGGCAACCAGAAATATGCCCCGGCTACATTGCTGGCCAACATGGTACAAGCAGGCTACCTCGGCGTGAAGAGCGGCGAAGGTTTCTACAAATACACTCCGGGCAGCAAAGAGCTGGTTGTGAGCGAGCGCTTCAAAAGCAAAGTGTGGAAAATGTAACCTTGATGCTTTAGATCTTTAAGATTGCCTTGATATAAAAAGCCGCCTTATGGGCGGCTTTGTTTTTAATGTTGAACCAATACCTTCTCGTAGCTTGAATTCCCCTCACAATCATCTATTCTCAAATTGTACATCCCATTGGGTAGCTCCCCAACTGAAATAGTTTCTGTTTGTTTGTCGGTATTTAAAACTCTTACTATTTGCCCAATCTGATTGACCATCTTCAAATAATGTTCTCCAGGCTGATTGAATTTAATACGCACATCATCACAAACTGGATTAGGCGAAATACTTACGCTGCTATTTGTTATGATTGGTGAAACATTCAATGCAGGATATGGTCCGCACGGAGCATTGATTTTATAAAGTTTAAAGTCTTTATGCTCCTCAAAAGCACCAGCACCGCTTCCCCAAAGCATATATGAATAAATCTCGCCCAATCCTTTTTTGAAGAACCTTTTACAAACATTGGGTTCAAAGGTCTTTACTCTTATTTGCGTGTTTTGATAAAATATTGAATTGCAATCTTTGCGATAAAGTCCCTTCGTACAATAGGTTGTGTCATCTGGCAAATAATAAAAGAATTCTTCAGTGCCAGTTTCCTCCGGTATTAATGTGTCAAATAGTTTTTGGCTTGACACAATTAGTGGACTGCTAGAAACACTAGTGTATGGCTTCATTTTTGCGTCATATCCCTGATACCATGTGGTAATTAAATAGTTTATTTCAGTAGCGCTTACAGTGTTTTTTTGATAAATAGCCCGCAAGTTCATAGGAAAAGGAGGGGAATAACCATAATAAGTTGTTGACATAAACCTGTCTCCGACATTAAAATCATATATCTGCAACATGTTTGGCTCATCAAAATCTGAAAGCCTGAATGTAGTATTTATTGTGTCAGGGTATGGCGATGCAATATCAGTAAAATAATCAAAACCTTTTTGATAGGATTTACCTGGCTCATGTAATGGAAACATGTAAAAGTCAACAAGTTGAATAAAACCGTGAGCCTTACTCCATTTAATTTTCGTGTTGTTTAATGGTATTGATGGGGCTAATGTCGCGCCGTTTTTTGCAACTATACTTATTGTTTTTACCGAGTCAAGTTTTCCGAATAATGTGGCTGAATCTAGCGATGTGACGACTGCTTCATAGTGAACACCTAACGCGTTACCATAAAAATTCCAGCTATCATTTAGATTTGCTAGTGACTTTATGATGACGGAGTCACCCCAGTAATTTTCAAAAATAAAATCTCCATTAGGCGTACTCTTTATGATCTTGCCTATCCAACTTCCACCATTGGAATCTAACACTTGATTGTTGTCGTAATTGCCACGCGGTGTCCTATAAGAATATAAAACTGTGTCAGTTCCGGAAACCTTTACTGAATCAATCCGTATGCCACGTAAATAATGATTACTATTTGTAAAATACCTTTTTACTCCATGCTGTACACACTCCCAGTTTTGTGCATTACATGCAAATGAGACCAGTAAGAAAAGAAAATAGAGTATCAGTCTCTTCATAGGGTGGATTTATATAAAATTAATGAAATTTCACATAAAACAACCATCACTAAAATAGAGGTTTCTTCACCAATCTATCTGGGTTTACAGTTTTAATTAGTTAAAGAACTACTTCATCACAGCTTTTCACTTTTACATCCGGTTGCCGACCTGCCCACTACTTTACCAACTTGTATACATATTGTTCAAAATCCCTGAACTCGGTATTATTACCGCTGGCGCTTTCTTTTATCATGCGGCAGGCAACAATATTCTTTTCGGGGTACAGCACAATGTATTGCCCCAGCCAGCCTTCTGCTTTATAGCCTATATATTTATCGCTCATACCCCATTTGGCCCGGCGGGGGTAGTGGGTATATAGTTCCTTATCCAGCATCGCTTTCCAGTCTTTACCAAATACCGCCGCCAGTTTCTCATCCGGTATATTCACATTCTCATATTCACCTTTCAATGCGCTGAATTTACTAATGAACTCCTGCGAGACACCTGAGGCTTTAAATTGTTCCAGCAGCTCATCATCTACCGTATAAATGATCTTCTCAGGTATACGCCACCATAGCAAACCGCAATTGGGCACAAACGGCTGTCCCTGTGCCAGGGACTGGTTCAGCCATGCTTCGGATACCAATCGCTTTCCGTTCCACATACCTTTATTCAGCACCAGCTGCCCCAGTTTTACAAACTCAGAAGGGTTGATAACAAGATTGACCGGTGTGCCGGCTTTATCATAGTCCCAGCGATAGTCTTTGATATCCATTGGCCTGAAGAATGCACCGGCTATATATTCATCCATGCGCTGTCCGCTTGCCTTCTGAATAATGCCGCGCAGCAGGTTCACTGCTTTGTCGTTGTACAGGAAATAATTTCCGGGTGTGTCTGCTATACTGGCGCAGAGCGCGTATTGAATGACATTCTCAGAGTCCCATCCGTCAGGGTCCGATTCAACACATTCTATAGCGGATGTATGGTTCAACAAATGCCGTATGGTGATGGTTTTCTTCAATCCCTGTTTCCACTCAGGGTAGTATTGGTATACAGGACTGTCGACAGAGGTTAGTTTACCATCGTCAACCAACCTGCCGATCGCCAGGCTTATCAATGATTTCTGGGCTGAATAGGTTGCTGCTTTACTATCTGTTGTATCAAATGTATAGTCTTTATAAGGCTTGCCATTTACCCATACCGCCAGTCCGGTAGAATGGGTTTCTTTACATGCCCTCACCAGGTCGTTCAATGCTGTCTTGTCGACATTTTGTGCAGACGCATTTAGTACTACCAATAAGGCAAGCAGGAGAGAATGAAGGTTTTTCGGTCTCATAAACGGAAATATTATGGACGAAAAATAGGGAAGGAGGGCACTGGTAGATAGTTAAAATTAGTGGTTTAGATTATGTTTAACAGTTTCTTGCCGGTTTATCCGGCTCCGGGGTAAATAAATTTATTTTACAAAACAATATAATTACCGTATATTTGCTATAGAAAAAATAAAACACAATGATTCAAACCTATTACCATATTACAGACAAGTCAAAATGTCATAAAGGGGATTGGAATAAATTTTTCTTCGGAAAAACATCAATAAAAATAAATAAAACTAAATATTCCGCCTTGTTGATACCTGTCATTCTGTCAAAAAGACAAGAAATCTTTTCTCTTCGTAAAAGAGCAAAAAAGCCAACAAAAACCAACAATATCCAATAATTACGATTACTAAAACTATGAAAACAATTAATAATCAAATTATTGTAAAACAGCAAAAATGTCAGGCCAACAAGGTCCATGAAGAATCCAACTTACAGCCAACCAGCCTAATTTAGCACCATGAAAGAGCTTGTTATAGCATCGAACAACCAGGGAAAGATAAAGGAAATCAGGAGCATGATAGAAGGTATTAGCCTGCTATCGCTAAAGGATATTGGGTTCACAAATGATATACCAGAGCCTTACCATACCTTCGAAGAGAATGCCCATATCAAAGCATCGACTATACACCAATATTGCGGTAAGAACGTTTTTGCTGACGACAGCGGTATCTGTGCCAATGCACTGGACGGAGCCCCCGGCGTCATCAGTGCGCGATATGCAGGCGAGCCGGCTGATGATGAGCGTAACCTGCAGAAGCTGCTGGAGGAACTAAAGAACCAAACCGACCGAACAGGGTATTATAAAGCTGTCATTTGCCTTATTTGGGAAGGGCAGGCATATTATTTTGAAGGTGTCTGCAATGGTACCATAATAGAGTCCAAACGTGGTACAGGTGGTTTCGGTTATGATCCCATATTTGTACCCGATGGTTATGATAAGACTTTTGCTGAGTTACCTTTGGATATTAAGAATGAGATAAGTCACAGGGGCAAAGCTGTCCGCAAGATGGTAGCCTTCCTGAAAGAACAGGTAAAATGAAATTTTCGATAGGTGATAAGATAGTATTGAAGCATACAGGCGAAGAAGGCCATGTTACCGGCTACATCAACCAGCAAATGATGGAGGTGGAAGTGAATGGCACAACGTTTCCTGTGCATGCAGATGATATAGACCATCCATACCTGAAATGGTTCACAGAGAAAAAGCAGACAAAAACCACTAAGTCGGCACCGGAGCAGCTACCTGTAGAGAAGATAAAACTGCGCAAGCTGCGATTAGCAAAAGGTGTTTACTTATCCTTTCTACCGGTTTTCAAGTCTGAGGAAATGGAAGACATCGTTGACCATATCCGTGTCTACCTCTTAAATGAGTTAGCACAACCCATACAATTCAAATACGATGTGCGTTTCTTGAATGAAAGTGAGTTCCGCCACGAAGGTAAGCTGCATGCGTTTGGCGATGTATTTCTCCATACCATTCCATATGATGACATGAACGACCAGCCACGCTTCCATTGGCAGCTGCTCGATCCGTCAACGGATGACAAAGAAAATGAAGAAGGTATATTAAGAATAAAACCTGTAAAGCTATTTGAACATATCAACCTGTTGTTGCAAAACAATGAGGCTACATTCAGCTACCTGCTGATAGATGATTTCAAACCCAAACAAAAGCCTCAGAAGAAAGAGAAGTTTGAACCGGTCATAAAGCCAAACATCATCAGCACTTCCAATATCAACATAGATGATGCGCCATCTGATGAAATAGACCTGCACATAGAGAAACTGGTAAAGAACAAAAGAAACCTCAGCCATTCCGAAATGCTGCAGATACAATTGGATGCAGTAAGAAAGGCATTGGATAATGCGCTACTGCACAGGCAGCAAAGACTCATCATAATTCATGGCCTTGGTCGCGGTGTGTTGAGGGAAGAAGTACATAAAATACTAAGCGCAACCCCACAGGTAGAAAAATTTGTAAATGAATACCATGGAAAATATGGATTTGGTGCAACGGAGGTGCACTTCAGAATATAGCTCTGAACTTATATTGTATTGCTTGCTTTGAGCATGTCATTGTTTATAGCAACCGCTGCTTTGGCTCCCTCGGCTGCAGCCACTACAACAAAATGGATGTCATAAGAAGCATCACCAGCAACATATACACCTGGTATGTTAGTTTCCTGGCGGCGGTTTACAACGGCGGCACCTTTCTTCGTACAGTTGCAGCCAAGCTGGCGTAGCAGATCGTCATTCACTTTATGGCCATGCTGCACAAACATTGCATCGCAATTAATAACTTTGCCGTCGGTCAACTCTACTGCAGTTAGTTTACGTTGCTTCTGTACGAGTTCTTTGATGCGAGTGCTGACAACCTTAATATTGCAAACCTGTAGTTGCTGTCGTTGTAAGGGGTTTATGTGATAGCTTCCATCAGTGAACAGGATGACATTATCACATAGTTGCCGTAGCGCCATAGCCATTCCATAGCCATTGTGCTTTTTTGCGTACAGGCCAATGGTGCCATCTTTACATTCCCAGCCATCGCAGTAAGGACAATGAAATACGCTGCGCCCCCATAGTTCAGCCATACCGGGAATGTCCGGAATGTTGTCTGTTACTCCAGTGGCTATGAGTAACCGTTTGCAGAGATGCTTTTTCCTGGTATTATCAATTACCTCAAAGCCCTTATCGGCAAGCGCTTTGGCCTTAACAGCTTTGGCACTAACGTGTGTAACGCTATACTCATCAAGTTCTTTATAAGCCTGGGAAAGGTAGTCGGTGGGTAGGATGCCATTACGGGTCAGGTATCCGTGCATACCTTGAGAGCGCAGGTTGCGCTGCTTGCCCTCATCAATTATTAGAACCCGCCTCTTGCTTCTGGCAAGCACCACGGCTGCACTGCATCCAGCTGGTCCACCACCAACTATTATAACATCCCAGATGGGTCTTGATATGCTCATCAGGTATTTTTCTCATAAAGAGCATGCCCGTATTTCAGTCTTGCGAAGTAAATGAGAAGGATCGTTGACGCTAAGGCTGTTATGCAAAAGGTTGTGGCGGCTCCGTATCTATACCATATCAAACCGGCAAGGCTGCTTGCAAGTAGTGTGCAGATACTTTGAAAAGCTGTAAATGTTCCGATAGCAGTTGCAGTATCCGATTTATTAGAAACATTGGTTATCCAGGCTTTGGCAACACCTTCTGTAGCCGCGGCATATACACCATACAAAAAGAAAAGTATAAAGAACATCACAGTACTGGTATTGAAGGCGACTAGCGCATAAACCATAGCAAAAGCAACAATGCCAAACAGGAACATCTTTTTTAACCCTATCTTATCAGCTAAAATACCGAGTGGGTAGGCGAGTGCAGCGTAGATGACATTATAGAATATGTAAACACCAATGGTCATAGTGTCGCTTAAACCTGATTCCTTCATGCGTAGCAAAAGGAATACATCCGAGCTGTTGAATAGGGTAAATAGCAGTAGTCCCGTAACAAGCTTTCGATATTCTGAGGAACTTGTTATCCAATACCTCAGGAAGTCGAAAAAAGAAGTACGAGGCTTGTTCTTTATTTCGGTCTTCTTCTCTTTGATGAAAAACGTAAATGCAATTGCCAGTACACCGGGAATGAAGGCAATATAGAATAGTGTTTTGTACTGCGAAGGATGGAAGTATAGGAACAACAATGCGATAGCAGGCCCCATTACCGCTCCCAAAGTATCCATAGAGCGATGAAAACCAAAAACAGCGCCTTTGGTTTGCGGAGTAGCCTCATCAGACAACATAGCATCCCTCGCTCCTGTACGGATACCTTTGCCAAGCCTGTCCATCGTACGTGCTCCAAATATCCAAAACGTAAGTGTCGAAATGGCCATCATTGGTTTTGATATGGCACTTAAACCATAGCCAAGCCTCACAAACGGCAATCTCTTACCGGTATTGTCGGAGAGCTTTCCGAAATAGCCCTTGCTTAGGCCCGCTGTTGCTTCTGCAAAACCTTCGAGAATGCCAATGAACAGGATGGAGTAGTTGATGCTTTTGAGATATATAGGCATGACCGGATAAAGCATCTCACTGGCAATATCAGTAAAGAAGCTAACCAGCGACAATACCCAAACCGTTCTAGTTATCCTGCTCATCTAGTAAGAAACTATCTGTTTTAGATGATGTTCCATATGCACTACATAATCTTCCATCAGCCATTTTATTGTAACAGGCTTAGGCTCATTTGTCTGGCAGGTCCTTTTCAGTTTATCATTTGTAATATGTTGCATAATGAAGAGTAAATGCCTGTTATACAATTCCCAAAATGAAATAACCTGTTCCATTGGTGCCTGCTGGTGATAACTACTGGTATTCCAGCTGTTCTGGTCATAAACGATAGTTGGGTTATTCTCAAATTGCCCTCTGACAAATCGTTGATGATTATTAGCTGCACTATCTATAAGATGCCCGAGGATCTCTTTTTTACTCCATTTAGCCACTGATAGCTTTTCGTTGAATTCTGCTTCGGGTATGTTGCGGATCAGGGCAGGGATGGTATCGAGCAAGTATGTCAGTCTTTCAATTGTTGCTGTCAACATATGTTGGTTTATTTAGCAAGTATTCTTATTTCTACTCTTCGGTTTTTGTTTTCTTCTTCTACCGTTGTTTCGGGTGATACCAGTGGTCTTGTTTTTCCAAAGCCCGCATATTGCAACCTGTCCTTTGAAATGCCTTTCAGCTTCAGATAATTGTGAATATACAGTGCCCTGTTCACCGATAGGGAATTCATATCATAAGGACTGTTGTCCTCGGTTCTGAATGTTTCCAACACATCTTCATCCAGTGCATCTTTGTTGCTCGGTACGCAGCACACATGTCCTTCCACTTTTATCTTAAGGGTAGGGAAGTCTTTCAACACGCTTACCAGGTTATCCAGCTCGGGTATTGATTCCTTCCTCACCGTATGCCTGCCGGCATAGAAGTAGATATTGTTTAGTATAAACGTTTGTCCTACCTGTAACTTCTCGATCGTTTGCTGGATGGCTGTTTTAGGTTTGTCGGGAGTTACTCCTTTTTGAACTGTTGCTACCGATGCCGTTTTTATGTTATGAAGTACCACTATATCCACCTTCCTGTCCTGTGCAAAGCCTTCGCTCGACTTGCTGTCTCTAGCTATTTCCCCTTTGCCAATGACCAGTTTTATCTCCTTTGGCTTGATGTTCATTTCTACAAGATAATCCTGGATATTCTTAGCCCTTTTTTCGGATAACTTTACGTTGTACTTCTCCGAACCCAGGTAATCTGCATAGCCTATGATGAGGATGCTCTTATTATCTGATATTACATCATTATAGATAAGGGAGTCGATCCGGGCCTGTGCTTTCGCATTCAACTGAGGCACATCCAAGTCGAAATAGATATGAAAACTATCGGCACTGCTTTGGCCTCTGCCCACTAAAGGCAGCATCAGAACCAGCAAATAAAGGCATCTCCTCATATTGTTTTCCTTTTATAAACCTACAAGTTTTTAGCTGTTAATCTATGCACAGCTTAATTCGGCATGGTTTTATTCTTATTTTTGAGTCATATATCTCATTGAATGATAGAAGTAAAGAATATCCGCAAGAGCTTTGGTGATAAGGTTGTTTTAGAGGATGTTTCTGCCAAAATGGAACCGGGTAAGACCAATCTTATCATAGGCACCAGCGGCAGCGGTAAAACCGTATTGATGAAATGCATCATAGGGCTGATAAAACCTGACTCCGGCCAGATATTCTACGAGGGTGTAGAGATCAACGAGATGGACGACAAGCAACTCAAAGAACTAAGGGTGCAGATAGGGATGCTCTTCCAGGGTGGTGCTTTGTTTGATAGTATGACGGTGGAGAACAACATCCGCTTCCCGCTCGATATGTTTACTACCATGACCCGCTCTCAAAAACTAAAAAGGGTAAACGAGGTGCTGGCCAGGGTGAACCTCGAGGGCGTCAATAAGAAATTCCCGGCGGAGATAAGCGGCGGTATGAAGAAACGTGTTTCTCTCGCCCGTGCTATCGTTCTCAATCCCAAATACCTTTTCTGCGACGAACCGAACTCGGGCCTCGATCCGCAGACCTCGCTGGTTATCGATAAACTTATCAAGGAGATAACCGTTGAGTACAACATCACTACAGTTGTCAATACCCACGATATGAATACCGTGATGGAGAGCGGCGACCACATTGTTTATATGCACAAAGGCCGTAAGAAGTGGGAAGGCACCAACCGCGATATCATATTCAGCGACGACAAGGAGCTGGATGAGTTCATTTTTGCTTCCGAATTCCTGCACAAGGCCAAGGAAATGAGTCGCATGGAAGAAAAAGGCGAGATCTGATAAAATTGAAGAAGACCGGTGGAAACCGGTCTTCGAAATCTAGAATTGATTACCCATTACAATCTTTAGTAACGTTTCGATATATATAAAGGCTACTGTTGTCTGCGTTCTTACCAATATAGACGAAGACAAGGCTTAAAAGGTTGGTGCTCCATTCAAAAAAAAATATTTATCATATCTGTTCCCTTTTTCTTATTGTGGGTTTTGAACGCTATTTTTGCCGCCGTTATCAAAAACATTTTTTTACATGTCTGTTTTAGTAAATAAGCATTCCAAGGTCATTGTGCAGGGCTTTACAGGTACTGAAGGTACCTTCCACGCCGGCCAGATGATAGAGTATGGTACCAACGTTGTGGGCGGTGTAACTCCCGGCAAAGGCGGCAGCCAGCATCTCGACAAGCCTGTGTTCAATACCGTGAAAGACGCGGTAGATGGTACGGGTGCCGATGTTTCTATCATTTTCGTACCGCCTGCATTTGCAGGTGATGCTATCATGGAAGCTGCTGATGCAGGCATCAAGGTTATTATCTGCATTACCGAAGGCATTCCTGTACAGGATATGGTGAAGGCCCGCGAATATATCAAAGCTCATAACTGCCGCCTGATAGGTCCAAACTGTCCGGGTGTTATTACAGCCGGTGAAGCTAAGGTGGGCATCATGCCAGGGTTTGTATTTACTCCGGGACGTATCGGTGTAGTTTCTAAATCGGGTACACTGACATACGAAGCTGCTGACCAGGTGGTGAAAGCAGGCATGGGCATCTCTACTGCTATCGGTATTGGCGGAGATCCTATCATTGGTACTACTACTAAAGAAGCGGTAGAACTGCTGATGAACGACCCTGAGACTGATGGTATCATCATGATAGGGGAGATAGGCGGTAATATGGAAGCTGAAGCTGCCGGCTGGCTGAAGAACAATATGCGTAAACCGGTAGTAGGTTTCATCGCCGGTCAAACTGCGCCTCCGGGACGCCGTATGGGCCATGCGGGTGCTATCATTGGCGGTGCTGATGATACTGCTGCTGCTAAAATGAAGATCATGCGCGAGTGTGGTATCCATGTGGTAGACAGCCCTGCAGACATTGGTAAAACAATGGCCCAGGTCATCAGCAAGAAAGCTGTGCCTGCACACTAATAAGCAATAAACATTAGCATATAGCCGGACCGAAAGGTTCGGCTTTTTTATTGCCATTCAATATTTCAAAGAACTTTAAACCCCTAAATCCCCTTAGAGGGGACTTCTGTTAGCTTGCTATAGAAAATGCAAGGTCTGTTTTCGAGTGTTATTGATTTTCATAGTGTTACAAATAAGCAATGCGCAATATTGCGTAAGAATGCGTAAGTATTTTGGAGCCCCCCCCGGGGGGTAGGGTGAGTGCGAAGAGCGATGAGCGGGTGCTGTCCTTTCGCTCTCTTTCTGTTTCTCGCTCTGTATAGTGTCTTGTGTTTCATGGTGTGCAATATTTTGTCAGGCTGAACTGGTGGTTCTGCTGGGATATTTTATTCGTAAGGGCATAATTTCCTCGTTAGGAACTCATGATTCGCTTCGCTTAAATTGATGAAGTTTGATGAAGTTTTTTAGAGGGGGAGGGGTATAAATGTGGATAAGTTTTACTCCTTTTTCTCTTTTTAACAAACTGTCGGGTGTCGTGTTCGCATGGTGTTTCCAGGTTTTTATTCATATCAAATGTACAGCTATACTAAATAAAAAACAAAAAATATTTTTTACAACAAAATGATGTGAAAAATAAAACAACGAAAAAACTCCCCTCCTGCTTTTAGGTGGGGACAGGTTTTTGCGAATGCGAAGCTGAGCGAAAAGCAGGGGGTGGTAAAGTACTCACGTAGGGTAATACTCGTGCTATACTGTCATACGCGAATGTTCCACCACCCCTGACCACTCACCCCTTCGGGTTCGTTGGGTCTGTCCCCTCCTTGGCAGGCGGGGAGTCCATTTGTGTCTTTTGTTTGATTTTTTATTTTAATATTATTATCTTTAAGTATCTAATGCTCGCCTTATGAGTAACCGCGCCCTTAGTTTCTTAATAGCAGCAATGCTGCCTATGGCATTGTGTGCTAAGATGCCTACCCGTGAAAAAGCAAATTTCAACCCCAAACAATTTCAAGTAGCTAAACAGCTGCAACAATTCGGCCAATCGTCTTCACTAATGTTCATAGAGAACAAGGGACAGATAACAGACCAGCACGGAAATGCACGGAAGGATATCGATTTTAAGCTGGAAGGCAAGGGTGTGAACGTATTTATAGGAGACGGGCAGCTACATTATCAATTCCAGAGACAGGAAGCAGAAAGCGATAAGATAGAAATGTACCGGCTGGATGTAACTCTGGTAGGTGCAAACAAAAATGCAGAACCGGTTACGGAAGATAAGCAGGACTACTATGAGAACTATTATTTAGCACAATGCCCCGATGGTGCCGTGGCGCATTCTTATAAAAAAATAACCTACAAAAGTGTTTATCCAAATATTGACTGGGTATTGTATGCAAAGGGTAATGAGCTAAAATATGATTTTGTGGTGCGGCAGGGCGGTGACGTGAAAAATATACAACTTCGTTATGATGGTGTTACTTCGTTAGAGATGCATGATGGTGTGGTAACTGCAATTACTCCTTTGGGTAGTCTTATAGAACAGCCACCTTATAGTTATGACGCCATTTCAAAAAAAACTATTCCTTCATCTTTTACTTTGAGGAACAATATTCTAGCATTTAATGTTGCAACGAATTGCAAAGAGCTAATCATAGACCCAACTTTGGTTTGGAATACTAATTTCCCAATTTTAAGTCGTTCACTTTCGACTGTCAAATTGGATAATGCCGGTAATCTTTACCAAGGTGGGTGGGTAGTTGGGAGTAACAATATAGCAACATCCGGAGCTCATCAAACAAGTTATGGAGGTTCGGTATCGGATGGCTATCTTGCTAAATATAATAATGCGGGAAGCATTGTTTGGGCTACCTATTATGGAGGTTCTGACACCGACGAAGTTATTTCTGTGACAACTGATGCGAATAACAACGTAATTATCGGAGGATACACCAGTAGCAATTCAGCGATTGCCACATCAGGTTCACATCAACCAACCTTTGGAGGTGGAACATACGACTGTTTTATTGCAAAATTTTCATCTTCGGGCACAAGGATATGGAGCACATATTATGGAGGAAGTGCTAGTGACGGTTGCTATCCAAACTTTGTTACAGTTAATGTTGTTTGCGATGGGTCTAATATTTATTTAGCCGGCAATACTTCAAGTGTTAGTGATATAGCAACAAGTGGCAGCTACCCGGTAAACTCAATGGGCTTTAATGGTTTCATTGTCAAATTTAGTAGTTCGGGTATCAGACAGTGGGGCTTGTATTATGCCCCAATAACTACTATTGCTCTTGATAATACAGCTTTGTATATAGGCACCCTTACCTTAAGCAACGGTGGCCCTGTAATAAGCAAGCTTAACAGTTCAGGTAGTTTAGTATGGAATTTTACTATCACTAATAATGGAACGCCCTTTATTTATGCAATTTGTCCCGACAGATTCGGCTACCTATATGTTTCAGGTCATAATCTTGGTTTTTCTTCGCTTATTACAAAAAACAAACTAGTACAAACTTCAAATCCGAATGGCCTGTACAAGTTCTCTAATACTGGAAATCTTATCTGGGGCAGTAAAATTTATGGTGCTGGTACACGGGAGATTGCGAGCGATAGTTTTGGCAATGCATTCTTGACCGGGTACAATATTAACGGGATTCCGCCGTATCCATTGGCGACTCCTTGTACTTACCAGTCTGCTAGCCAAGGACAGGACGGTGCTTTTGTAGCGATTTACGACAGCGCAGGTGTTAATCTATGGGCGACGGATTATCTTTCGCAGAATGAAGGGTGGGGCATCGAAACCGATAATGCAAATATATATTTCGGAGGTGATGGCAACTATGGTACCGCAAGTACCGTCCATAGCTTTTTGGCAAAAATATCATTGGATACTTCAGTTTTTATAGGACATCCATATTTTGACACTTTGAGATGCCAAGGTGATACATTCAAAGTGACTTATGGCGTACTCTATAGTTTTAAACCGGGAAATAATTTTACTGTTCAGCTGTCGGATGCGAGTGGTAGTTTTGCATTCCCGACCAATATAGGAACAACCAGTTCAAGCTCGGGTGGTACAATTACCTGTGTTATTCCTGCTAATGCCCCTTTTGGTACAGGATATCGAATTCGTATCCTAGCAAGTAATCCCAATAAAATATCCTGCGACGATGGGTATAATATCAGCATCGGAACACAAATACCGGCAAAACCGGTGGCTTCAAACGACGGTCCTGTGTGCATGAAAAACTCCTTACATCTCTACACAAGTAGCTCCACCTCAGGTGTATACTATAAATGGATCGGACCTAATAATTACACATCATCTCAACAAAATCCCACGATAACTAATGCGACTATATTGGCTGGCGGAAGTTATATAGCTCAGGCTTTTTTACTGGGCTGCCATTCCGACGATACCACAGTAGTTCTGATCAAACCCTTACCCGATAAAACAGACGTGTCAAGCAATAGTCCAGTTTGTGCTGGGGACACGCTTAAGATAACCAATACGGATACCTCGTCAGGAATTACTTACAGCTGGACCGGACCAAACAGCTTTACCTCAATATCTAAAAACCCGTTTATAGCCAATGTAGGTAGTAATGGGTCTGGTAACTATATTGTGACTGCTACACTAAACGGATGTACATTTAAAGATACGGCAGCTACCACAATATATATTATTCCTGTCAAACCTGTCATAAACAGTAATACACCTGCATGTGCAGGCGATAGCCTTCAGCTTAATTCTTCTTCTGCAACCCCAGGGGTTAGTTATAGCTGGGTTGGCCCTAATAATTTTGTTTCGACCGCAAAGGATACTGGTATAAGTCATAGTATACTAATACAATCTGGAGACTATATAGTTACAGCAACGCTGAATGGTTGTTCGTCAAAAGACACCGAGGCGGTAGTAATAAGACCAATACCGCAAAATGTAACGGCAGGTAGTAACACCCCGGTATGCCCGGGCACTACACTGAGTCTTTCGGCAGGATCATCTACTTCGGGTGTAACATGGAGCTGGAGCGGGCCAAGTGGTTTCGCTACCACATTGCAAAACCCTACACGCAGCAATATGCAACTCAGCTGGGCGGGTACATACACCTTAACAGCGACACTTAATGGTTGTCCTGTTTCCACTAATGTAAATGTTCAGTCTTATATCACAACGCCTACGCCTACTGTGGGTACGAACAGCCCATTGTGTATCGGCGGCACACTCAATTTAACTGCATCAAATATCAGTGGTGCAAGTTATTTCTGGACAGGCCCTGGATATAGCAGCAACCTCCAAAACCCGTCAAGGGTTAATATGCAAATAGCATGGGGTGGTGTTTATTCTGTAACTGCTCATGTGAATGGTTGTGTCTCATTGCCCGGTTATTCACAACCAGTCACGCTTGTATCGGGTCCTTCTGTTGCAGCATATGCCAGTCCCAGTTCTACTGTTTGTGCAGGGAGTAATGTTGCCTTGGTGGCTGTGCCCAACAATATTACGGGCACTCCTATTTATCAATGGTACCTGAACAGCAATACGGTAGCGGGCGCTAAAAGTGTGAGTTACATAGCACCTGCGCCGAATAACGGCGATGTGTTTTATGTCACGATATTGGCAGGCACTTCATGCAATACCCCAGTTGCCAGTAATAATGTGAGTATCACAACCACGCCTGCAACTCCTCCACCATCCGCTACCATCACTGCCAGCCCTGGCACAGATGTTTGGCCCGGGTTAAATGTAACCTTCAGCATCAGTAATCTCACCAATGGAGGCAGCAGTCCAAGTTATCAGTGGAAAAAGAATGGTGTGAATATAGCAGGTGCAATAGCAGTTACATGGAATACGACAGAACTAAAAGATGGTGATAGTGTTTGCCTGTATGTTACCAGTAGTGACCTGTGTGCTACGCCTAAGAGTACGTTGAGTAATTGTTTGGTGATGAAGCTGCCTACGGGAGTGGTACCCCTAAATCCCCTTCCATGGGACTTGCGTTTGTATCCGAACCCGGTCACGAAGTCTTTGACCATTGAGGGTGCTGTAGTTGGTACTGCTGTTCAGGTGAATAATATCATCGGGCAGGTGGTGTATCGTGGTGTAATTCGTTCTTCGAAAGAGACAATCAACACGTCACAGTGGACTTCGGGAGGGTATATTATTTACATGATGAATAAAGATGGGAATAGGGTAGCGAGGAAGGTGGTGAAGGAGTAAACGCGAGTTGACACACCCCCGAAAGAGATTGATTATTTTTCTATTGTCTTTCTGAAAGCAAATAATTATTTTCGATTGCCTTTCCTTCCCCTCTCAGAGAGGGGAGACTGACTACTAAGAATCATCAATAACAGTCAGGGGTGTGTTTGTACTATGCGAGCGTTTAACCACCCCTGTCCCGCTCGCACTCCGCAAGCGGACTCGCTGGTCTGTCCCCTCCTTGAAGAAAGGCGGGGAGTCTTTTTGACTACTACGGTATATGTATGGCCACTACCGTTCCTTTGCCGGGGGCAGAGTCCCATTCTACAGTGCCTTTGAGATAGCTGATGCGGCTGGTGATGTTCTTGAGGCCTATGCCTTCAAACTTGGTTTTGTCCGTGGCATCGAAGCCATTGCCGTTGTCTTCAATGGTGGCAGAGATACCATCATCGTCTTTAATAATAGATATATCCAAATGGTTGGCACCGGAGTGTTTGATGACATTGTTCACACATTCCTGCACCACACGATATAATACGGTCTCGAGGCTGGGGTCTATTCTTTCGTTGAGGCCTTCAGTGTACAGGTCTATTTTTATAATGCGGCTGTCTATCTGGTTGATGAAAGTGCGGATGGCACTTGCAAGCCCTGATTTGAGCAGGGCATTGGGCATCATGTTATGTGACACTGCACGTACCTCTCTGCAGCTCTCATCTACCAGCGCCATTACTTTTTCGTAGGCTGCTTTTTGCTCCTGCGTAGTAAAAGGCATTTCGCTTTCGATAGCCGCCATATTCAGTTTGGCTGCACTCATCATTTGTCCTACACCATCGTGCAGGTCGGCAGCTATGCGCTGTCTTTCATTTTCTTCGGCTTCCAGCACTTGTTTAAAACGCAGTTCCTGTTCGCTAGCCAGTTTCTGTTCTAATTCAGCTTTCTTTTTTAGTCTGTACCTGCTATATGCAAAAAAGAAAATAATAATAAGCGCTATAAAACTCACTATAAAAACAGCAAGTAATAATTTCCGGTTCTTTACTTCGTTGGCTATTTGCAGCTTTGCAAGAGCATTGTCTTTTGCCAGCAAAGCATTTTCTTTTTCTTTCCTCTCTGTTTCATACATTGTTCTAAACAGGGCTGTTTTCCCTGCTGTTTCCGCTTTAAAAATAGAATCCCGCATCTGGCGCAGCGCGAAATATATTCTATAGGTTTCTTTCGCATCGCCGCATTCGCTTGATGCCCGGGCTATGTTGTGCATGGCGAACATGACACCTTCCAATGAATTGACTTCTGTATAAAGATCGTATGCTTTTCTGAAACAAGCCAACCCGGTTTTGCAATCTCCCTCTTCGGTAGCATAAGCACCTTTTTTTATACTGGCGAAAGCCATGCTGTTCTTATTGCCAGACTTGATTGCATATTGTTCAGCCAGCCCTGCATAGTAATGTCCTTTTTGCTTGTCGTGTATGCCGTGATAATAACAATCTGCCAAAAGAGAGTAGGTAGATGAAAGTTCGCCGTCGTCCTTACCGGTACTTAAAAGCTTCTCGGCCTCATGGAGGTAAATAAGTGCTGAATCTGTTCTTGAAGTTTCGAAATAGATAGCACCAGCCAGTCTCGCGCCTTTCCATACCAAAGAATCTATATTGCATTCCACCCCCGTGGCACGTGTCCGCAGCATATTCCGCAACGCAGGTTCGAACTGGCGGAGATAATAGTAAGCACGTGCTACTTTTAAAACCGCATTTCCTTTTTCAAGACAGGTGCCTGACTGCTCAAAAATGCGCAGTGCCTCTATCGACCGCTCCAGCATCAGCGCGTATTCTTTATGCTGGTAATGTTCATCGGCTTGTTTATACAAGCTATCGGTCAGTTTATTGCTATAAACAGAAAAAGGGAGTGATAGAAACAGTGATATAATGAATGCTGCGGTTCTCAGAAAAATAATTTGAAGGTTAAAATAATAAAATACAGGCGATTGTCGTATCAGGCCCTCTAAATTGTCGTTTCTGCACTATGCCGGTATCGTCATATAATACTAGGTTTGCTTAAAATGATCTCTATGAAACAACAAATAAGTACCTGCCTTTGGTTTGACGACCAGGCAGAAGAAGCAGCAAAATTTTACACTTCTATTTTTAAGAACTCAAGCATTGGTAAGTCGGCGCGCTATCCGGAAGGTGCTCCGGGCCCGGAAGGCAAAGTGATGACGGTTGAGTTTACCCTTAACGGCAGGGAGTTCCTCGCGCTGAATGGAGGACCAATCTTTAATTTCACGGAGGCTATATCGTTGGTCGTGAATTGTGACTCACAGGAAGAAATAGATAACTATTGGAACAAACTGCTGGAAGGAGGCGAGGAAAGCATGTGTGGCTGGCTGAAAGATAAATATGGCTTATCGTGGCAAATAGTACCTGCTAAAACAGGCGAGTGGCTGAGCAAAGACGCTGAAACAACCAAAAGAGTGATGGATAAGGTGATGAAAATGCGCAAACTGGACATGAATGTGATGCAGAAGGCTTTTGAAGGATAGAATCTGCAACAAACAGCTCATCATTATAAAACCCTTGCCTGGCAAGGGTTTTCGTCATTTTATGGCCTCTCAAAACCTGTTAATTCTCGTTAATCAGCCGTTAACCCGTTGCAAATCCCAAGTTAACACATGCCAAAAACTTTGTAGCGATGAAACGCCGCCGCATCTTTGCATCATCAAACGAACAAACAACAACAAAACTTTCAAACATTAAAACAAACAAAATGAAAAAGATAATCGCAATCGCTTCAGTAGTCTTCGCTTCTTTCACTGCTGCTAACGCACAAACTGCTGCTTCGGCTTCTGCAAGCCAAACAACTAAACTTTCTCTTACTGATGCAGTAGAGATCGTGTTCACCGGGTCAGGAACTGCTACAGGTTCTTTGGTTACCCTGCCTTTCACTACAGTTGACAACTACACTAACGGTGTTGAATCTGCTGCACAGGAACTGAAAATACGTTCTAACAAAAACTTCGGTGTTACTGTAAAATCAAATGCAGCCAACTTTACCTACAGCGGTTCTACTACACCTGCTCCAAGCATGCCGGTAAGTGGTGTGTTGAATGTGAAAGTAAGCGCTAACGGTACAGGTGGTACAATCGCTGCTCCGTTCTCTGGTTATTCTTCTTTAACAAGTTCTAACCAAGACCTGATAGCTGACGGTACACGCGGTGGCAACCAAACATTCTCTGTAATGTATAAAGGTACTCCGGGTTTCAGCTACCCTGCAGGCGACTACTCTGTAAACGTTGTTTATACTGTAACTCAGCAATAAGATATTAGTTCCTAAATCAAGTTTTCCAAATCCAGAGAAAAGTCCTGCGCTATGCAGGACTTTTTTAGTTTTATGGGTTAGTGCACGTCCAGTTCCTGGTGACCGCCGTAGCCATGTAATATTTTTTGTGCAGTTTCTGCTTCTTCTTTTGACCCCTGAGCTATAAGCAGGTATTTACCTTGTTTCAGATGTTCTTCATATTGCTGTGCTTTGTCATCATGTATTCCTGTAAGTGTGAGTGCTGAAATAATGCCACCACCTATAAGGCCGATGTCGAATCCTGCTATTGCTCCTGCTAGTGCACCTGCTCCAAACAAAAAGCCTAGTCCCGGAATGGCGAACAGACCAACCCCGGTAAGTATACCCACGGTAGAACCAATTACCACACCGGCACCTACCTCGGCCCCGGCTATTTTCATTTCTTTATTTTCCAATTCGTCAGAATCGTTCGCATGTACTTTTCCTATAACCGATAAATTATTGGTAGGATAGCCCGCCTGGCGAAGTTCCTTAACTGCCTGCATCGCATCGTGATGAGTATTGTAAACGCCAATTGTTGTTTTCATAAGAATGAGTTATTTATATAGCATAAATGCATAAAAATCATTCCGCTGAATTGCTAAAACGGCTATCCAGGCAGGTATTCCCAATCTTTTATTGCGTCAAACTTTTTGAAGCATTCCTGAACAGATGGATGCTGCAAAACAGACTCTACTGATACTTCCGGTATCAGATCATCCGCAAGGCCGTTTTTGATGAAAATAAAATTGAAGCCCAGTTCGTTAGCACCAACTAAGCGATAGCCTTTTCTTTTTGCAAGGTTGACCATGGCCACAGGTGATGCGCCATGGTATTCAGGGTGTTTGCCGGGGTAGAAATAATTGGGGTCATAAGGCACTACAATATTATTGTAGCCGAATTCAATATGTGTTTCGATGATAACAACTTTGGGAGATACAACACCTAAGGCATCCCATACCCAGTAATCATTCCCGTCAATATCTATAGATAACAATCCGATCTCACCCCTTAAACCCTCGCCTGATATCAGCTCATTGATATTTTCACGCTTTACTTTGGCACAGACAAACTTAGGGGGGTAGTTGAAAGGGGTGGGGTATTGGCTGTAGAATTTGCGGCCTCGCTCTATTCCTTTTTCATTGCCATCTATAAATATCCCATGCCAGCCGAAATTAAAAGCCAGGTTGGCGCAGTTGCTATTAACACCGTCATCAGAGCCGATCTCTACAAAGGTCTTATTATCCATTCCCAGCACAGAAAAGATAAAAAGCAGTTTGCCGTCTTCTTCAAATTGCGAAAAGCATTTGAAACCTGTTTCTGAGATTTTAGGAACTGCACCTGTTTTTGCCTTGTCACTATAATAATGAAAAAGCTGCCTTTGGCTCAGTTGCACAGCAGGACTAAACCGCTCACGGATCTTGAGTATGTAAAAATTATCCTTAAAAAATTCCTTCAGCTGCTTTAACATAGCCCAATTTTAAAACAAAAAGCCCGGTTTAAAAAACCGGGCTTTTATTATAAATGATAATAATAGTGTTAGTCTTTCCATTCGCGGACAGGAGGCATAGCTTCACCCGGCGCAAATACCATTTTTTCTACTTTATTTTTTACTGGGTCAACTGTTTGCAAATAGCGGTAAATAGCCTTGATATCCACATCATCCATACGGGAGAAGGGACCCCAAGGCATAGGAGAACCTGCAGTTACACGGCCCTGGTGGAAACGATTTACAAAAGTAGCTTCTACCCAATCAGACAGTCTGCCTGTTTCTTTATCAGGCGTAAGATTTGGGGTAATGAATGCATAACCTTTAGAAAAACTATCCGGTGGCATTTGGAAGCCACCTGCGAAAGCCTTTCCTGTAAATGCACCTGTTTTCAGATCACGGTCTGTGTGGCAGCCGTAGCAGTTAGCAACACAGTTCGCCAAGTATTTACCGTAAGCAACGGAGCTATCCCTCTCTACTTTTTTAGCAGGTGGTGTTTCAGCAACCCTTGGACGGAAAGTGAATAAATACACAGCCTTTCCAAGGAAGGTCAGCTCAGACGGTTCTACTTTATGTTTCACCGGCGCGAGTGTTCTCAAATACGAGATAATAGCTGTCAGATCATGATCGCTCATATCCTGGAATGGCATTACAGGTAATATTACTTTACCGAGGTGATTTACATTATAACGCAGTGTACGCGCTATCTCTCCATCTGTAAGGCCGCCAATCCCTGTTTCCCTATCAGAAGTAAGGTTAACGCTTCTGAATTTACCAGGAGGGATATCTAATTCCCATCCACCTACTAATGGAACTTCTTTACCCTCATCTACTTCCTTCTGCGCTCCATTGGCAGCATGGCATACCGCACAGTGTGCGGGGCCATTCACCAGGTATTTGCCCCATTCAATAGTGGCAGAGTCTTTCACCGCATGAATGTCCGGGTATGGCGTATCGTTATAACGTTTGTCGTAGCCTACCTGCACATAAATTGCAGTGCCGACGATGATAAGTACTAATACGGTGACAATAACACCTAGTACTTTGAATACTTTTTTCATATAGATTGTTTTAGACAGATAATGGTAGCGCGAAACTAATATGTATTTTTTCTATTTGCAAGTGTTTCAGCGCATTTATATGATACGATACAAATTAAATTTTGGATTTCTCTGCAATAAATGCAGTTCATTATCAATACTTAAGACATATTGTCGGTGCGAGATCAGAAAATCTGCCAATAGGTCCTGTAATACAGTTTGGAACATTTTTTATGCATAGTAATACAGGAGAAACATAGAACATGAATCTGAACAATTATACAATAAAGGCACAGGAAATACTGCAACAAGCACAGCAGCTGGCGTTCAATAATCAAAGCCCGAATATTGAAACAGCGCACATGCTGAAGGCACTTTTAGATGACACCGAAGGTCCTATTTCCTACCTGCTGAAGAAGAATAACGTCAATATTGAATACGTAAATAACAAGCTGAATGAGCTGATAGGCCGCATGCCCAAAATAGGTTCCGGCGAGCCTGCTCAGAATATAGGGCGTGAAGCGAATAATGCCATGCTGCGTACTGCCAATATCATCAAACAGTTTGGCGACGAATTCGTTACACCTGAGCATATGCTTATCGCCTTGCTGCAGGTAAATGATGAAACAGCTAAATTATTGAAGGACGCTGGTCTTACAGAAAAAGGACTGGTAGCTGCGATAAAGGAATTGAGAAAGGGTAGTACGGTCAACTCCCAAACATCAGAGCAGCAATACAATTCACTGCAGCGTTATGCTAAGAACCTAAACGAAGCGGCCCGCAATGGCAAACTGGACCCCGTTATTGGTCGTGATGAAGAGATACGCAGAACATTACATATACTTTCACGGCGCTCCAAGAACAATCCCATATTGGTAGGTGAGCCCGGTGTTGGTAAAACAGCAATAGTAGAAGGGCTGGCACATCGTATCATTAATGGCGATGTGCCCGACAATCTTAAATCCAAGATCATTTATGCACTGGATATGGGAGCACTCATGGCTGGTGCTAAATACCGTGGTGAGTTTGAAGAACGCCTGAAGGCTGTTGTAAAAGAAGTAGCAGAAAGCGATGGTGAGATCATTCTCTTTATTGATGAGATACATACGTTGATAGGTGCTGGTGCTATGGAAGGCGCCATGGACGCAGCCAATATTTTGAAACCTGCACTGGCACGCGGTGAATTACGCGCCATTGGTGCAACCACACTCAATGAATACCAGAAATATTTCGAAAAAGACAAAGCATTGGAGCGTCGCTTCCAGCGCGTTCTTGTAGATGAGCCCAGTCCTGAAGATGCTATATCTATCCTGCGCGGATTGAAAGATCGCTATGAGAATCACCACCAGGTGCGTATCAAAGACGAGGCAATTATAGCTGCGGTAGAATTATCTCAACGTTATATCACTGACCGTTTCTTACCAGATAAAGCCATCGACCTGATAGACGAGAGCGCGGCAAAACTGAAGCTGGAACTCAACTCCATGCCAGAAGAACTGGATGAACTGGAGCGACGTATCCGTCAGCTGGAAATTGAACGCGAAGCTATCAAACGTGAAAATGATGAGGATAAGCTCAAACAACTGAACCAGGAGATATCACTGCTGAATGTAGAGCGTGATACGCTGAAAGCTAAATGGCTGGAAGAAAAAGAAATAGTAGACAAAATAAACAAAGCCAAGAACAGCATCGAAACATTAAAACAGGATGCCGAAAAAGCCGAGCGCGAAGGTGATTACGGCAAAGTTGCTGAGATACGTTATGGCAAAGTGCAGGAGCAGGAAGCATTGGTAAACAGCCTGAGCAAGCAGCTGCATGAAATGGACGATCAGCATAAACGGCTGCTGAAAGAAGAAGTAGATGCGGAAGACATTGCAGAGAATGTAGCCAAAGCTACCGGCATACCGGTACAGCGGATGCTGCAGAGCGAACGTGAGAAATTATTACATCTTGAAGAAGAATTACATAAAAGGGTAGTAGGGCAGGATGAGGCTATAGAAGCTGTGGCTGATGCCATTCGTCGGGGACGTGCAGGTTTGCAGGACCCGCGCAGACCGATCGGTTCATTCATCTTCCTGGGTACTACCGGTGTTGGTAAAACAGAGTTAGCCAAAGCATTGGCAGAAGTGCTGTTCGATGACGATAGCATGATGACGCGCATAGATATGAGTGAGTACCAGGAAAAGCACAGCGTAAGCAGGCTGGTGGGTGCCCCTCCGGGATATGTGGGTTACGAAGAAGGCGGACAACTGACAGAAGCAGTGCGTCGCAAGCCATACTCTGTAATACTATTAGACGAAATTGAGAAAGCTCATCCGGATACGTTCAACGTTTTGTTACAAGTATTAGACGACGGTAGGCTGACAGACAACAAGGGCAGAATGGTGAATTTCAAAAATACTATCATCATCATGACAAGCAATATGGGCAGCCATATTATACAGGAGAATTTTGCCGAACTGGAAGGCAAGGATATAAACCAGGTGGTTGAAGCAACCAAAGAACAGGTGATGGATGTGTTGAAACAATCATTGAGGCCCGAATTCCTCAACCGTGTGGATGATGTTATAATGTTCCGTCCATTGATGAGGAAAGAAATAAAAGGAATTATCAGGATACAATTGCAGAACCTGCAGGAGCAACTTGCGGTACAAGGCATCGACCTGCAGTTCACAGATTATGCTTTGGATTACCTCAGCAATAAAGGTTTTGATCCGCAATATGGCGCAAGACCATTGAAACGTGTGATACAAAAAGACATCATTAATATGCTGAGCCGTAAGATAATAGGCGGCGAGATAGACAAAACAAAACCGGTATTGATAGATGTGTTTGACGGAGTAGTAGTTATGCGCAACGAAGGCGCTGCAGAATAAAAGAGTAAATGTTTTTGATGTTATAAATAAAGGGCTGTTTCCACAGCCCTTTATTTATTCAGTTATTACCTGTTACTGCCTCGTCCGCTGTTACCCCTTCCGGAGGAACTGCCTTTGCTACCTGACTTACCCAAACGTGAATTATCACTGTCTTCGTCCAGGTTCAGGTCTTCGTTAATGTCCTCATTTACATTCGACTTTTTCGAATTGCCACGGTTGCTGTCGAGATTGCTACGATCGTTTTGCAGATCTTTGTCGCCACGTTTCAGATCGCGGCCTTTGTTCTTCATTGACATGGTATTTGTTTTTTATGGTTTGCTGTTTTAGCAAAAAATATATGCCAACGGGTGAGTGCTCCTTGTTTTTTAATACTTAATTACCAATTTTGAACTTCATTCTCATTTTATGCGCACCATAGCCTGCCTCATCGTATCGAATTGCTTTATGACCTATGCATGGTATGGGCACTTGAAAAAGGGTACAGCCGACATGCCACTTATCAAGCTCATCCTTATCAGCTGGGGTATAGCTTTCTTTGAGTACCTGTTCATGGTGCCGGCCAACAACAGGTTTGGATTAAAGGAAGGGTATTCACCATTCCAGCTCAAAACCATACAAGAGGTAATATCACTCGTCGTATTTGGTGCGTTTGCCATATTTGTGCTAAAGGAAGAATTTCGGTGGAATTATATGGTGGCATTTGTTCTTATAATTGGGGCAGTATATTTCATGTTTTATCCATCCCGTTAACTATTGGTTATTAAGGTCGATCTGCTTGCTATAACCCGCATTTATTAACAGTTTTGCATACCGTTAAGAAACGGGGAGAGCAAAAAACAAAAAGGGAGCAAATTGATATTATTAGAGGTAGCAGCAGCAATCATTCTTATCCTGATCATTGGATCGGTGGTACTCATCAACAACCGTAAAGGTTCCAGGCGCAAGGCGGAATAGTTATTAACTCGTTATTGAGGTCCGAAAAGAAATTGATTCGGAATAATTTATTCAGATTTGCCATTAATAAATCAAGACAATGTCCTATAAATTGGTGATAGCGATAGCGGCCTGTATATTAGTCGTGGTGATAGAAGCCACAGGGCTAAGGCGAAAGAAGCAAAAGAATAATACTATCAACTAAATTAATAAGGCCGCTCATGCGGCCCTCTATTTATACTATAGTTGCTATTACCTTGGCAATGGTGAAAAGCAATATTTTTATTATTTTTTTAAATTGTATTTTATTCTCGTCAATTTAGGTACATTTGGTTATATCTAAAAAACGACCAATGAATCAGGAGCAATCGCAGGCTGAAAAACCTGTATGGACTCCACCCGCAGTTTCCGAAATCACACAAGCCGAGTACGAAAAAATTCTAAATCAAAGTTCAGTCTACAATCAGGATCGTGATCCTGCCTGGACTGTGCCTGTGCTGACTGAGATCACACAAGCCGAATACAATGAAAAATCATCTCAAATCAAAGCCTCCAGATAGGGGGCTTTTCTTTTAACTACCTTTTGCTCTGCAAGAATAGACCACGGTCTTGTTACTCCTTACTCGGCGCTAGCAGACCGGATAAGGGTGGACCACGTATTTTAGCCATCAGGCTATGATAATTCTTTCCAATTTCTACTTAACATAACATTCCATTATAGAACGAGAAGCGGTACGCCGTAGTGCAACGAAGGCAAATCATTATGGAAGCATAGCCTTTCGTGATAGCGAATAAGTAAAATGAGAAAGCCCCAAACTTAATCGAGGCTTTCGTTACATTTGTTTTGCACAACAAAATGTAATAAGAATATGGAAAAAGAAATTAAAGAGTATCAAGCGCTTAAAGCTCCGAGTACAGAACAATTAAGCGAATGGGTTAGCCAAGCAATAAAAAACGGCTGGCAACCATTCGGCGGTGTTGCGGCGTCAAGCGTAACCGCTGACGAAAACGGCAAGCCGTCAAACCTTGTTATAGTTGTGCAAGCAATGGTAAAATACTAACCATTGATTTCATAGTCTAATGGGTTTGGGTTGGTGGATGTCTGACATAGGATAAAAAAGTCCTGTGCAGTAATTTTTATTTTCTCTTTCACCGTAAAAATATCGAAAGACCACGTGTTTAAATATTCCCTTTGCAGCGTGAGCCAGTCTATTTAATATAAAATACATTATAGCAACAAGAAAAGCGTGGCCTTTCTTTTGAGCTTCTTGCTTCTATAATGCATATTATGTTACTTAGGTTAGCGGGCGCAGTTTTCAGACATTATGTCTGCGCCTGTGCGGTTGGGTAGCTGTGCCACCTGTGCGGATGCCTGTGCGCCTATTTAACATAATATTAATTATAGAACAAGATACAGCGATTTGTTTCGCCCACGCACGGATCGATGTAGCAATGTCTTACAAAGCGTATCTAAAGAAAGACTTTAAACTATGGAAAAAGAAGCTAATCCTCAAATTTCGACTTTACTCCTTCAGAAATTGATTGAGCTTGTGAATCAAGAACAGTAGTCCAGTGTTCTTTGTTTTTTAGATATTCTTCCTTAAAGGGCGAATTCAACAAGGTTTTCTCAATAGCCATTACTTTAGCTATGATTGGAGCTAACAATTCATAGCTCATATCAATTTTAATCTTTTTTACATCCAAAGGATTGTCATTATTGACTTCTAATAATCCAGCCATCTTATTACATTGGTTTGTTGCAAAACAAATGTAACACTAAGCCCCGCATCACGTGGGGCTTTTTATTAACACATTAAGCAGGCCTGCGCACGCCTCTTTTTATTGCCTCCGCTGCGCTCTGGCGTACCCTTGTTCTATAATTGTCGTTATCGTTAAATACGAATTGATTTCATGTAAAATGTAAATCAATTCCGTATTCAGGCCTTCGGTAACATAACGCATAATTATAGAACAAAAGAATTAGGCCGGAATTGATTGTCAATGGATTATAATATCCTTACTGTTAAATAGAAAACATGACAAAGCCCATATCAGCTAGTTTAATGACTGAACATAGGAATAGAAATGTAAAATGTAATCTTGAATCGCGCCTACCGATAAACTATCGTTTCCAAGCAAATACCGGGCTGTGCTTGGTAATATAAGCGCCTAACCCGATCTGGTTCTCTGCGCATGAGATCATCTTATCAACATGGTGCTTGGTGCATGAGCTGTAAGAATACTTATAGTTCATACGGTTCATGATCTGTACAATGATGAAATCCTCGCCAATTTCATATCCTGTAACCCCGGAGCGGTTACCCCTGCTTGAATAACTTTTCATCATTTCAGATTTTAATGTATGCAAAGGTACGATAAACTCACCCGGCATCCTGATTTGTTTTAGGCCTTGGCTTCGTGAGCATTACACACGTAAAATGGAAATTCAAGTAATTGATTAACAATTAATAATAGATGTACGCTTAAACAAGTAGATTAGACTATTTATGCCTTAGTGCCGGAATCGCTTCAAACTGCGTACAATATATATAGCACTACATGGGATCATTGCCAAGTCGCGCTAATCCCTGAATTCAGAACTGTTGATGATCTTATAAACTACCTGGCGCCGGAACACTTCCTCACGGTCGTTGGCGGGTGTAAATTCCCAAATGTCGGGTTCCCGTTCCCAGAAATCAAAGGATTGGTCGTTATCTACAACTGCGGAATATGTATCATGTCCGTCTTCTCTATAAAAGAAAACGCTGTATTTATTCCCATTTATCTCAATTGCGATATTGCCTTCCATGCTGTATTTATACCCCTTCGAACTGTAATGTACTCAAACTCCGGTAAAGGCCATCCTCAATTTCCAGCAATTCTTTATGCGTACCTGACTCTTTAACAATGCCATGCTCCAATACAACTATCTTATCGGCATTGCGAATGGTAGAAAGTCTGTGTGCGATAACAAATGATGTCCGGTTCTTCATCAGGTTATTCAGCGCATCCTGAACCAACGACTCCGATTCAGAATCCAACGAACTCGTGGCTTCATCCAGTATCAATATAACGGGGTCTTTTAATATTGCCCTGGCTATAGCTATCCGCTGGCGTTGGCCACCTGATAATTTGATGCCCCTTTCTCCCACAACAGTCTCGTAACCTTCAGGAAAACCTGAGATAAAATCATGGGCATTGGCCTTTCGGGCAGCCTCTTCCACCTCTGCCCTGCCAGCTTCCGGTTTCCCGTATGCAATATTTTCATATATGGTTCCCCCAAAAAGCATCACATCCTGCGGCACCAGGGCCATCTGCTTACGGAGCTGGGTGAGCGGAAAATCCCCGGCTTCCCGGCCGTCAAACAGCAGACTACCCGACTCCGGGTTATAAAATCTCAATAAAATAGATACGAGGGTTGATTTGCCGGCACCACTCGGTCCAACGATGGCTACCTGCTGCCCCGGCTCCACTTCCAGGTTGATATCCTTGAGCACTTGCATCTCCTTGCGGCTGGGGTAGCTGAAGGCTAAATGCCTCATTTCTACTCTTCCATTTAGTCTAAACTCTTCATGCAAATGAATTTCTACAACTGATACATTTTCAGTATTTTCTGACAACAATTCACGAACACGCTGAGTCGCTCCCAGGGTCTTTTGCAGCTGGCTGTACAGGTCTGCAAAACCCGCCATCGTACCACCCACAAACGCTGTATAAACCACGAAAGCAGTCAGGTCGCCGAAGGACAACAGGCCTTGCTGCATCATGCCGGCGCCATACCAAACCACCAGCACTATGGCTCCGAAAACGCTGAAGAGCAGGAAGGAAACGAAAAATCCACGGTACTGGCCATTCTTTACTGCCAGCTTTACCACGTCGTTTATGCTCTTGGTATAACGGTTGGCTTCGTACCACTCATTAGTAAAAGACTTAACATTACTGATGCCCTGGAGCGTTTCCTGGACGATAGTTCCGGAATCGGCCAGTTGATCCTGGGTATTGCGGGATAGCTTCCTTATACGCTTACTAAATATAAGTGCTATGACTATGATAACAGGTATTATAGAAAGCATTAATAAAGTCAGTCGGGGAGAGATAAACATTATAAGCACCATCCCGATAACGAGGGTCAACACTCCCCTGAGCAATTCAGCTAACATGGTAGTTACAGCATCCTGTATCTGGGATACATCTGCGCTAATTCGGCTGGACAACTCCCCCACCCGTCTCTGGGCAAAGAAATCCATCGGCATCATGATCATCTTTTTATAGATGTCTTTGCGCATATCAGCCACAGCATTCTCACCTACCGAAGTGAACAGGTACACACGCATAAAAGAGACTATCATTTGCAGTACCAATAAGCCTATCATGGTAACAGCAATACCTGTTGGTGTAGCAAAAAATGTAATAGGACCCTTCAGTTGGGCGCTATCTATCAGCTTTTTCAGCAAATAGGGAAAGGCCATGGTGGTGGCAGCAGAGAGCGATATGAATACCAACCCGCCAACAAATTTTCCTATATAAGGCTTTATATACCTGAATATGACCAGGCTCTCCCTGATATTATCCTTACTGAATTTTGCCTTGGGCATATCTACACCCGGCCCCCTGTCGTGACGCGCCATAATGCTGAAGTATCAATTTCTATACCCTGCAAAATTACCTGACGTAATTAGTATAATAAAGACAATTCGGCAGGTGGCAAATAATAGTCGGTAAAGAAATATTAACCAAACCTTACTTTTATTAAGAAACGTATGTCTTTATAATTAAACACCCTGTTATGATACGGCCGGTCGTATGCTGTCTTATATACCTGATCTTGTGCCTTGGCGCTGTGGCGCAGCCATGCACACAGCAGGTTATTGCATCTTTTAGCCCCACCCCTACATGTACTGGCAGACCTTTAACGCTGTCCGCTACAACAATAGCCGGTGCCAGCTATAGTTGGTCGGGACCTTCAAGTGTCTCTGCAAACACTCAGAATTTTACAATAACTAATACGAATGTCACACACAATGGGGACTATATAGTAACGGCAACCGTTGGCAGTTGTGTGTATAAGGACACGGTAAACATAAATGTAGACTTTAGTCCAACTAAACCTGTCGTTTATGCACCAACTTCATTTTGTACCGGAGATACCTTGCGACTTACGGCATTGTGGAATGCTGGGTCGTATGGCACTATATGGTGGGGGCCTTTTGGAACTTTAGGACCACTACCCAACCTAAATAATGTATACATGAAACCTAACCTGCAGTATGCGGATACCGGGGTTTACTATGCAGCAGGCATCAGCCACCAAGGATGCATTTCAGATTCAACGATAATACATATAGACAGCATTGCCTCAAAACCTGCAATCCCAGTAATCACTGGCGCTACAGCTTATTGCGAAGGAGCTACAATCCAATTTAACTGGTCGAGCATTACACCGGGCGTTTTCTACTCCTGGCAAGCATCATTAGCAGCAGCGCAAGTAGGACCATTAAGTGGCCAAAGCATAACAATTCCTAATGCAACGATGGCTAAACAGGGCCGGTATTATTTCATGGTTAGTTTTAAAGGCTGCACTGTAAAGGATAGTCTTGACGTTCATATAAATCCAAGTAGCCCTCCAGGTATTGTTATTACTGCCAGCCCCGACACAAATGTACTTACCAATACTTCCGTAACTTTTTCGGGCGGTGTATCTAACTGGCACCAGGGTGCTGCCAGCCATGTATGGTCAGTCAATAGCGCTGTTATGTCATGGGGGCCTGCTGTTGGTTCAATACCAGATCTTATTATACCCTCACCGCAAGACGGTGACAATATTTGTCTTTGGGTAAAAGTAGACAGCACCTGTGCTGCCGTTAACACAGGTTTTACTTGTGTAACAATGGAAGTCTCGCCACCGGCAAGTGTAAAAACTGCTGAAGGCAAAAGTTTTTCTATTTATCCCAACCCCAATAATGGAGCCTTTATCATAAATTCTGGCAGAGAAGGTACCTTAGACATCACAAACCATTTCGGTCAGTTGTGTTATACAAGCACAATTGTAAAAGGCTGCAATAAAATTGAGCTGGCAGGTAAGTTTTCTGATGGAATCTATATTTTGAAAATACAATCAGGCACCGAAACACAAACAACTAAATTAACGATCAGACATTAGCCTGTCATGAGGAAAATAATATCAACTTTATTAGTTCTTATCTCACACAATGTTCTTGCTCAGCCTTGTACTGACTCGGTTGTAGCATCTTTTAGCCCTAATCCCATATGTTCAGGCAAACCATTATCCTTAGTGGCATCAACTGTGACAGGTGCAAGCTATGTTTGGACTGGACCAGCTTCGACCACCATTGCCACTACACAAAATGTAACTATCCCCTTACCTGCATCAGTGCATAGTGGCAGGTATATTGTTGCAGCCACAGTTGGCAGTTGCGTGTATAGAGACACCTTGAATATCCTGGTAAACCCCACACCACTCAAACCGAGTCTTAGTTCCAATGCTCCGATGTGCATTGGCGATACGCTAGTACTCCATGCTACGGGAGGAGTGATCATCAATAACACACCGGGGAACTGGTGGGGGCCAAATGGCTATACCGGCTCAACAAATCCCACTAAAATACCTAACGCCCAAGTGACTGACACCGGCACGTACTATTTCAGATTCGTTTCGCTCGCAGGTTGTATTTCTGATACTTCGTTTATACATGTAGATACCATTTCGCCTAAACCTGCCAAACCACAGGTTACGGGGAAAATCAGCTATTGCGTTGGCGATACCATAAAATTTTTTTCTAGCAGCAGCACTCCAGGTGTGAATTATACCTGGACCGGAGTTGCATTGGCGGGTTTGCTCGGTCCACTGAATATTCAGAATCTTGTTTTACCAAATGCCCAGATACTCCACTCGGGGTATTATTTTGCTCAAGCGATATTCAAAGGATGTGCAGTTACCTCAGATACATTGAAGATACATGTCAAACCCACTAACCCACCTACAGTTTCCGTTTCTGCAAGTCCTGACACGAACATCATTGCTAATCAAACAGTCATCTTTTCCGGAACGATGACCAATTGGGGTCCCACACCTACAAACTACCGGTGGACGGTAAATAAGGCTATCGCATCATCCGGTCAGGGCGCAACAATTCCACCCTTAAGTGCTGCTATGCTGCAGGATAATGACCAGGTTTGCCTTTGGATAAAAGTAGATAGTACTTGTGCAGCAGTTGATACTGCCATGGCCTGTGTCACTATTCATATTGTGCCTATACACGTAAACAATGTTAAGCCGGAAAATAGTTTTTCTGTTTATCCGAATCCGAGTAGTGGAAAGTTTACTATATCATCAGTTGCAGCAGCGGGTATTGTTGAGATTATCAATACACTGGGTCAAATTTTATATAGTGGTCCCCTCGTAAAGGGAATCAACAAGATTGATCTGACTGGTGAACTCACCCCTGGTATCTACATTATAAAGCTACAGTCGGGCTCAGAAATACAAACCTTGCAATTGCTACTTGGGCGTTGATGCAAATAGAACGACGCCACCCCATCAATTTTTAAAAAACTATAAAAAAAATGTCCAGACCTGTCCGGTTTGGACATTTTGCTGCGTCATTATATCAAATCAATATTATTAACTTTAAAAAAATCAAAATCATGAAAGAGTATCTTTTGATCTTCCGTTCCGAAGCTATGGACCCAACGAAAGCCACACCTGAGCAACAGGCCGAAGGCATGGAAAAATGGAAGAACTGGATGGGATCACTGGCACAGCAAGGCAAATTCACATCCGGCCAACCCCTGACAGGTGATGGCAGGTTCATGCACAGCAAAACCAAAATAACAGATGCGCCATTTGCTGAAGGCAAAGAAGTGGTAAGTGGGTATCTGCTGATAAAAGGCAATGACTATAATGACGCAGTGGAGTCTTCAAAAGGCTGTCCTGTATTTGATAACGGCGGAACCGTTGAAGTAAGAGAAATAATGTTAATGAATATGTAGTCATTTCAACTTCGTTAATCTATACAGCCTGTTTCAAACAAACAGGCTGTATTATTGTTCAATTATCCTTTGCGCCAACAAATACATAGGACAACCACCGCCGAACAAGCAGTTGCACAGCTTAGCAAAGCTGCTTATGGAAAACTTGTGCCGGTACTCACCCGTATCTTCGGTCCGCACAACCTGGCGATGGCTGAAGACGTGGTGCAGGATGTGCTCATCAAAGCGCTGGAGGTTTGGCAGGAAAATAAAATACCTGACAACCCCGAAGCGTGGCTGTTTCGCGCCGCTAAAAACAGGGCTATTGATATTATCCGTAAAAACAGGCGGCAACTCACATTTGCCACAGATATAAATCCTTTGTTGGAGTCGGAATACACAGCCTCTGTTACAGTCAATGATTGTTTCAGGGATGAAGAAATACGAGATGATCAGTTGCGCATGATGTTTGCCTGTTGTCATCCTGATATCAGCACCGAAGGACAAACTGCACTGATATTAAAAACACTTGCCGGATTTTCTGTAGCACAGATAGCGAGAGCATTTATTACAACCACGGATACTATAGAAAAACGTCTATATCGCGCCAAACAGGTATTTCGGGACAACACTACCCTTTTTGAAATACCAACAGGCCAAAAATTGCAACGCCGGTTAGACAATGTGCTGGAAGTTATATATTTAATATTCAATGAAGCACATAGCAGTTCTTATCACGATTCTCTTATAAGAAAAGACCTTGCGCTTGATACCATACACTTGTGCGAACTCCTGGTATCCCACCCGCTCACCAGGTTTCCCCAAACAGATGCGCTTTTAGCGCTACTCTATTTTCATACTGCAAGAATGCCGGCCAGGCTCAATGCAAATGGTGACATTCTGCTTATGAAAGAGCAAGACCGGTCAGTTTGGGATAAGAACATGATAGAGAGGGGCATTTATTATTTGGAAAGGTCTGCTACCGGCACCTCCATGAGCCGTTATCACCTGGAGGCTGCGATCACCTATGAACATTGCAAAGCCAGAACTTTTGAAGAAACAGATTGGGAATCTATTCTTTATTACTACAACCAGTTGGCCCAAATAGTCCCTTCTCCTGTAGTACTATTAAACAGGGCTATCGTAATAAAAGAACTTGAAGGTGCACAAAAAGCTATTGATTGTATACGCAACATTCCCGGCATCAACTATTTACAGAACTACTATTTGCTACACGCGATACTCGGTGAACTAAACAACGAGTGCGGCAAAACCGAATTGGCAAAAACACACTACGAAAAAGCAATGCTCCTCGCCGTATCAAAAGCAGAGCGGTCTCTTTTTGAGAAAAAGTTGGCATCACTTCCTTAGTTCTGCTTCAACTACATAATCCCACTCTTTCATTTTTTAATACAGTTTCATCAACAATGGCATAGTTTTTATTTCAATGTATTAAAAAATATGTTGTGACAAAAACCAATAGGAACATCCTGGCGGCATTAACTGAACCTCAATACAACATGTTACAATTTTAAAAAAATAAAGGATATGTATATTTGTTATTTTTATAGTTTGTACATACTTTGCATGCCGCTCTAAAAATGAATACTAAACTTTGTTTTTCTAATACACCTGCAAGTCTCACACTACAGTCTTGCCACCTAGCACTTCCCTACTTGATCCCTGACGACGCCCATAAGAACAATACAAAATAGAACATAGAAAAGAGAAAAACTGGATGAATACGATATATGGACTTGTTGTTTGCGGAGGTAAAAGCAGCCGCATAGGAAAAGATAAAAGCCTGCTAGACTATCATGGAAAACCCCAACGATATTACTTGTATGACATGCTGGGCTCGATAACCGATGAGGTATTTATTTCATGTAATAAAGACCAGGCACCAGGTATACCATCAGAATACAAAACTATAGTTGACTCAGCCGACTATGAAGAAATAGGTCCTATGGCTGCTTTGCTGAGCGCATTCAAGAAATACCCCAAAGCAGATTTTTTAGTTGTTGGCTGCGACTACCCTTTTATCAACAATCATCATCTCAAGAAATTACTCAACGTAAAGCTTGAAACTATCCCTGCCGTTGCTTATTACGATAAAATAGAAGAAAAGTTTGAACCGTTGCTGGGTGTCTATCATAATAATATAAAGCCCACTTTGAAGAAGCATTTTAAAGAAGGTAATTACTCGCTTGAAAGCGTTCTGGAAGAAGTTGATGCATACCGTATCAATGCAAAATCAACAGAGATCATCCGAAGTATCAAAACTACCAAGGAGTATAAAGAAGTAGCCGAGCTCTTTAAAAAGTTCAGGGACTAGTTATTGATGCCATTCATATGCTTTTGTGTAAATTTGGGGTATGTCCAAATCTGCCACTGCACATATTCCTATTATAAAAATAAATAGTTCAGGCAGCACTGATGTTAGTGACGAGTTGGCTATAGAAGAGCCGATTGAAATCAGGCTGCAATACGGTGGGAATGGTCAGCGTATAGAAAAAAATATATCCATTACCATGCGTACCCCGGGCAATGATGAGGAACTTGCTGTGGGATTTTTGTATACCGAGGGTATTATCAGGTCCATATCGGATGTTGCAGCAGTTTCACATTTACCGGCAAGTGATGATAATATCATCACGGTGCAATTGCTCGAAAATGTTCAACCCGACGTAAGTAAACTCGAACGCCATTTTTATACAAGCTCCAGTTGCGGGGTTTGTGGTAAGTCGTCTATAGATGCAGTGAGAACTGTTTGCAACATCCAGGTTTCTAACGAAAACATACAAGTCTCACCTCAGCTCATTTATTCACTGCCCGGTATATTACGTAAGCAACAGGACATTTTTGAAACAACGGGTGGTTTACATGCCAGTGCTTTGTTCAACACCGAAGGCAACCTCTTATTGACCAAGGAAGATGTAGGACGGCACAATGCACTTGATAAACTTATTGGTGCGGCATTAGAAAACAACCTGCTTCCTTTAGATAATCATATTTTACTATTGAGCGGGAGGGCTAGTTTTGAGCTAATACAAAAAGCTGCAATGGCGGGAATAAGATTTGTGGCAGCTGTCGGAGCACCGTCTAGCCTGGCCGTGCAACTGGCCAAAGAGTCAGACATGACGCTTGTTGGCTTCCTGCGCAACGAACGTTTCAATATTTATACAGGAGCAAAAAGAATTAGTTATGAAGATCAGGATAAAGGGTAACTCACTACGCATACGCCTTACCAAACCGGAGGTAGAATACTTCGGACAAAATGGGTACCTGGAAGAAAAAACAGAATTTGGAAATAATGCGTTGATATATGCATTGAAGAATGCAGACACCCAGGCTCTTTCAGCGAGCTTCGAAGGAAATAAAATCACTATGCTGCTGCCGGCCGAAGACGCTAAAGAATGGGTGAACACTAACAAAGTAGGTATTGAAGGCACTATGCCTGTTGGTAATGACAAAAGCTTATATTTATTACTGGAAAAAGATTTCAAATGCCTGGACGAAGCTATTGAGGACCAGTCTGATAATTATGATAATCCACTAGCAGCACAACACAAATGAGTGAACAAAAACATTTAGAACCTAATGCTGAAAATCCTGAACGGTTTACAGGGTTGAAATTATCAAATGCTAAAGTAATAGCTGCCGGCATGTCTGCAGTTGTATCCAGTGCGCGCCACATCTTAAGCGAAATGGATGCCGGACGTGGCATGAAGGCATTACTCGCATTAAATCAAAAAGATGGATTCGACTGCCCGGGGTGTGCATGGCCTGACCCTGACGGTCATCGCTCTAAAATAGCTGAGTATTGCGAGAATGGCGCGAAGGCTATTGCAGAAGAAGCAACAACCAAAAAATTGACCGCAAAATTCTTTGCTGAAAATTCAGTTAAAGACCTTGCAAACCTTACAGATTATGAGATAGGAAAAAAAGGTCGCGTGGCTGAGCCCATGTATTTACCAAAAGGTGCTACGCATTATCAGCCTATCACCTGGGAAGAAGCTTATAAAAAAATTGGAACATCTTTAAATAGCCTTGCTTCGCCTGATGAAGCAATATTTTATACTTCAGGAAGGACAAGCAATGAGGCTGCATTCCTCTACCAGTTATTTGTTCGGGAATACGGCACCAATAACCTGCCAGATTGTTCCAATATGTGCCATGAATCGAGCGGTGTGGCGCTCAATGAATCATTAGGTATAGGTAAAGGCTCTGTGACGCTGGAAGATTTTTACGAAGCTGAGGTTATTATTATCCTGGGCCAGAATCCTGGTACCAATCATCCGCGCATGCTTTCGGCTTTGCAAAAAGCAAAAGACAATGGCGCGACAATCATTTCCGTAAATCCACTACCGGAAACCGGCCTTATAGGTTTCAACAACCCACAAACCGTAAGAGGTGTGTTGGGTAGAAAATCGAAGCTTACTGATATCTTCCTGCAGGTGAAACTAAACGGTGATATGGCTTTACTGAAAGCCGTTATCTCTCTTTTGCTTGCTGAAGAAGACAAAGCACCCGGCACAGTATTCGATCTTGATTTTATAAAAGAACATACACACGGGTACGCAGATTATATAAATAACATCAGGAAGTGCAACGTTGAGGAACTTGCAAAAGCGTGCGGTATCTCTACTGAACAGATAAAAGAAACAGCTGAAGCTTTAAAACATAAAAAGAAAATCATAGCCTGCTGGGCAATGGGATTAACGCAGCACAAGAATGCTGTGAACACCATAAAAGAAGTGGTCAACCTTATTCTACTAAAAGGCAGTATAGGCAAGCCCGGTGCTGGTACTTGTCCCGTACGTGGGCATAGCAATGTGCAGGGCGACCGCACAATGGGTATCTACGAAAAGCCATCTGAGGCTTTCCTGAACAGGATAAAGAATACCTATAGTTTCGAGCCACCTCGTCATCATGGTTATGATACCGTGGAAGCCATACAAGCAATGCATGAAGGTAAGGGCAAAGTGTTCATTGCCATGGGCGGCAACTTCCTTTCTGCCACACCTGATACAGAATACACTGCCAAGGCCCTGCGCAATACAAAATTGACTGTTCAGATATCAACAAAACTGAATCGTAGCCACCTGGTGACCGGCGAAGAGGCGATCATACTACCCTGCCTCGGCCGGAGCGATAAAGATGTAGTGAACGGGCAAGAGCAATTTATTTCCTGTGAAAACTCCATGGGTGTGGTTCAAATGTCTAAAGGAAATTTGAAACCTATCTCTGATAACCTGATGAGTGAGCCGATGATAGTCTGTGGCATTGCCAACGCAACCTTAGGTAACAGGTCAAAGGTTAATTGGAGCCTGTACGAGGAGCACTATGACTATATCCGGAACGACATAGAACTGACCATCCCTGGATTTGATAGCTATAACGAAAGAGTTAGAAGACTTGGAGGCTTTTACCTGCCTAATGGTGCCAGAGATGGCAAATTCAACACGCTTACCGGCAAGGGAAATTTTAACGTAGCAGATGTTACAATACCTAAACTGGCAGATGGGGAGTATATGATGATGACCATCCGCAGCCACGACCAGTTCAATACAACCATATATGGACTTGACGATCGCTATAGGGGGGTTTACAATGAACGTCGCGTAATATTCATGAATGAGAATGACATGAAGAAAGCCGGGTTACAAAAACAAGACGTTGTAGACCTTTATAATAATCATAATGGTATTCAGCGTGTAGCCAGGAAATTTATTGTCGTACCATTTAGCATACCGGAACAATGTACAGCTACCTATTTCCCGGAAACTAACGTATTGGTACCTATAGACAGCACAGCCGATAAGAGCAATACCCCGACTTCTAAAATGGTGATACTGCGGATAAAGAAGCATATGCCGGTTGCTGTGAGCTAGTTGGGCAAGTCAGCCAACCTTCTTTAAGGATAAGCGGTCTATATTTTATCAAATAGAAATTATGAGAACGATCACCCTTATCGGCGCTGTTGCAGTATTAACTTTAATTGGATGTAGAAAGAAGGCAGACGAAGCATCAGCTTCGTCGTATCACGCTACTACAATCAACGGGCTGCACGATCTGACGATAAAAACTATAGATGACATAAACGTCCCGATCACTATTACGAGTAGCAACAAAAATCAGTATATAACACTCAATGTTACGGGGATGCCAAACTATCTGTTGGCAACCTTCAATCCTGCCATAGGCATACCAAATTTTGCAAGTTATCTCAACCTTAAATCACTACGGGTAGAACCGGGCGCTTATACGCTTAAGCTAAAAGCATCTACAGAATCGGGGATCGAAGACAGCTTTGACCTGCATATTAAGATAATATCTGACCAACAGTGCGTTGATAAGGTAGTAGGCAACTATAATGGTGTATTTGATTGTTCTAAATCGGGCATATTTGGTTCAAACATAGCTTCTATCCAAAAAATTGATGATTACACAGTATCTATCAAAAATCTTAACATTGGACCGAACAATGTGCTAGATAGTGTGATTGTAGCCGTGGACTGTAATGCATCTTCTTTAAGTATTCCTGACCAGATGGAAAAGCACAGCTACCACATAATGTCAGGTCAGGGTGAGATACTACCTGAGAAACTAGAAATTCTTTACACTGTTGAGCTTGCGGAAACTTGCAAGGCAAGTTTAACGAAACGATAATAAAAATAGCCCCGAAATATTTCGGGGCTATTTTATGATTAGAATGTATACCTTATCATCGGTATCGGGAAGAACCCTTGCTGGTAACTGTAGGTCATTTTACCTGTGCGCTGATCATAACCTTGCGAAAAAATGTTCTTGTGATTGGTAATATTCTGCAGGTCGAGAGATGCTTCTAAAGTACTTTTCCTGAATTCCTTTCGATAACTGATCTTAAAATCTATCCTGAAATAAGCATCCTGTTGCTCAGAAAAAGCCATGCTATTATCAAATACACCATAACCGTTAATAGACGACGCATACATATCCAGTGGTGTAAAATACTTGCCGCCAACTGTAGATACTTTTAAATTAAGCGCCAGTATCTTTCCTTTATTGCCGAGTTTGAACTCTTTGCCACCTAGTACATTTATAACGTATTTTGTGTTGAACGCCGTATTCCTTTCTATACCGTCACTGCCTTTATATTTACTGTCAAACAGGGAACCTGTGATAAGAAAGTAATATCCTTTGTTGAAAAATCTTTCTAAAGTAAGTTCTATACCATAGTTAGTACCTGTTCCGGCATTGGTAAGACTATCCTGGTTGGCTGGATCAAAGCTGGCACCTGTGTTAAGCGAAGAGAATGAAGATGGTCTTATTTCCACTGGCACCTTATCAAGATTTTGATAATAAGCTTCTGCTTTAAAGCGGAGATTGCGGTTCATATTCCAGTCGTAGCTTACTACATATTGATTACTACGGGTGAATTCAAGTTCTTTATTAGTATAGATATAACCTGACGGTGTGTATGTCTGTACAAAATAAGTATAAATACCCTGTGCCTGGTGGTTCAGCCCGTAGCCTGCGCTTACAGCATGTTTATTATTGATAGCGTAACGCAGATTCACTCTTGGCTCCACGGCAACATCTTCATTCAAAGTCAGGTATTGAGCATGCATACCCGCAACTAATGACAGCGCGTTTGTAAACCTGTGTTTCCATTGCGCATAGGCTTGTCCCAGTCCATAATCATCGTCCATATCCACAAATATCTTTTCGGTTGTATTTGGATATATCTTCTTGTTGAACAAACTGAACATGGTATGGTCGTATATCGCACCTGCCTGTATGCTGTTCTTCGCATTGAATTTATGCATCAATGTCCATACAGCAGAAGCTTTTCCAGTTGTGAATTTTGCTTCGGCATTATGCATGATGTTAGTTCGGTCAAGATAGCTGATAGAATCATTTGACCAGTTTTGATAAGTGGTGCTATAACCTAAAGTAAGTTTTGAAGATGTCTTTTCTGAAAACTGGCGCTCATAAGATAGACCAGCAAGTGTAGTTGCGAATTTTGTGTATTGGTTCGAGTAATTATCTCCATAAAGATTTTCTTTGGTGGTATCAGCCTCGCTGCTTATGATGTCTACATGACTATTACCTGCAAAACCAAATAAACTCATCTTACCTTTCTTACCTACATTGGTGATGAGCTTATAGTTCACATCCTGGTAAATAGGAATAGCATCTCCGGCGCCAAAGTTGATGCCCATGGCATTAAACACACCTAAGGTAGAATACCTGTAGTTGATGAGATAAGAAGACTGCGACGCTTTGCTTATCGGCCCCTCAGCACCTAATTCAAATCCATTGAATCCCATTTGCGCTACATACTCCGGTTTTTCTTTGTTACCATTCCTCATTCGCAGATCAAATACACCGGACAGTGCATTACCGTATTGCGCTGGATAAGCACTGGTCATAAAATCAGATTTATCCAGGTTATTATTGTTAAGGATGCTCACAGGACCGCCCGTACTGTATAATGTTCCGAAGTGATTCGGATTAGGAATGTTCAGATCATCCATACGCCAGAGCATACCTGTTGGTGAATTGCCTCGTACCACTATATCATTCCTGCTATCGTTACCTGAGATAACGCCGGCAAAGTTCGCAGCCATACGCGAAGGGTCACCGAGAGCGCCGGCATATTTCTTGGTGTCATCGATATTGAAGGAACGCGCGCTTACCATGGCCATGTCATTATTGGTGCGTGTCTTATCTTTTGAGCGGTTGTAAGTAACTTTTACTTCATCCAGGCTTTTCACTATTTCCTGCATGCTAACATTCAGGTTCACCTCCTTGCCCGCCGTGATAACGATATCGCTTACTACCCTGTCTTCATAGCCCAGGTATTTAATCTTGAACGATTGCCTTCCTAATGCCACACCCGCAAGTCTGAAATTACCATTATCATCTGTGGCTATACCTAATTCAGTATTGCCAATAACGGTAACTGTGGCGCCAACAAGCGGTGCATTCGAGGCCTCGTCGTAAACGCGGCCTGAAACGGTTTGCGTTTGCGCAAAAGCTTGCGTGGAAAGAATGATACTAAATAGAACAATAAAAAACTGTTTCATCTGGCGTTGTTTTAACGACACAAAATTGCGCCGCAAAATTACAACTACCATTGATTTAAATCAATAAAAATGAAAAGCAGTGATTTATTGATCCGGATCAATTTGCAGGAGCATGCTGCCTGCTCATACGGCCACGTATACGGCTTAGCGCTTCAGGAGTAACGCCAAGGTAGGATGCGATCATATACTGTGGCACCCTCGATGAGACATGGGCATAGTTTTCAAGAAATTTCTGGTAGCGTTGCTCCGGTGTTTGTAGCAGGAATGATGCACTCTTCTCAGATAACAGCATATACAATCCTTCAGCAACAAATCTTCCGGCGCGCTCACACTCAGGGTATTTACGATAAAGTGCCTGCAAGTTGTCGTAGCTCATCTCCACTACCTCTGTTTCTTCCAGCGCATCAGCATACATCTTAGATGGCATGCGGGAAAGGAAACTCTCATAGTCAGAAAAATAGCAGTTTTCACCAACAAAATTTACAATGAACTCTTTACCGTCTACCAGGTAATAATTGCGCAACAAGCCATAGTTCACAAAAGAAACATGATCACATATCATTCCGGGTCTCATGATCACATCTCCCTTCTTGAATTGTCTGAAGGCCACTATGTCTTCAAATGACTTCCATTTTTCATCGTCCAGTTCAGGAACTAGGTTGAAGAAATAATCTTTGACTTGCTGAATGCGGTCTTGAGTTTCCATAATAGTGCGATAACCAAAATTAAAACTTTAAAGAATACGTTGGAACTGAGACCTATACTTTATAACTATACAGGTCAGAGATTTTGCTATAACCTAAAAACAAAAAAGCCCCGGTATACCGGGGCTTTCTTTATAAACTCAAGTGAATTAAGCGTTCACTTTACCTTTAGTTTTTGCTATTACTTCCTCTTCAATGTTACGTGGAGCAGGAGAATAGTGACTGAATTCCATTACAGATGTTGCACGGCCTGAAGACAGTGAACGAAGCTGCGTTACGTAACCGAACATTTCGCTCAGCGGCACTTTAGCTTTTATCACCTGCAGGTTAGCACGGCTGTCCATACCCTCCAGCATAGCGCGACGACGGTTAAGATCACCTGTCACATCACCCATGTATTGGTCAGGGGTTACAACTTCTACCTTCATGATAGGCTCAAGTATGATCGGCTTAGCCTTGCGACCAGCTTCACGATAACCCGATTTAGCACAAAGTTCGAAAGACATCGCGTCAGAGTCAACCTGGTGGAAAGAACCGTCATAAATACGCACTTTCATATTATCTACAGGGAAACCTGCAAGAACACCAGTGCTCATAGACACTTCGAAGCCTTTTGCAATAGAAGAGTGGAATTCCTTAGGGATAGAACCACCAAATATGTCATTGACAAACTGGAAGTTTCCTTTTCCTTCTTTCAGGAACTCTTCGTCCGCTGGGCCTATCTCGAATTGAACATCAGCGAATTTACCGCGTCCACCCGTTTGCTTTTTAAATACTTCGCGGTGATCAACTTTAAGCGTGAATGCTTCTTTGTAAGCAACCTGAGGAGCACCTTGGTTAATTTCCACTTTGAATTCGCGACGCATACGGTCAACGATGATCTCAAGGTGCAATTCACCCATACCACTAAGGATAGTTTGACCGGTGTCTTCGTCTGTTTTAACGCGAAGTGTAGGATCTTCTTCTACCAGTTTAGCAATAGCCTTACCCATGTTCTCAACGTCTGCCTGAGTTTTAGGCTCAACAGCTATAGAGATAACGGGCTCAGGGATGAACATGTTCTCCAGTATGATCGGGTGTTTCTCATCGCAAAGAGTATCACCTGTTTTAATCTCTTTGAAACCTACCGCTGCACCAATATCACCTGCTTCGATGAAATCAATTGGATTTTGTTTGTTAGCGTGCATCTGCATGATACGGCTTATACGCTCATTTTTACCAGAACGCATGTTCAGTACATAAGAACCTGCATCAAGGTGACCGCTATAACAACGGAAGAACGCCAAACGACCTACGAAAGGATCGGTCATGATTTTGAACGCAAGCGCAGCAAATGGCTCTTTCGCATCCGGCTTACGTGATATTTCTGCGCCTGTATCAGGGTCAGTACCTTTTGTATCCTCAACATCTACAGGGCTAGGCAGGTAACGGATAACCGCATCAAGAGCAGTTTGTACACCTTTATTTTTGTAAGCAGAACCACAAAGCATTGGGATAATGCTCAGGTCAATAGTTGCTTTACGAATAGCTTCATGAATTTCAACTTCAGAGATACTGTTAGGATCTTCGAAGAACTTCTCCATCAGTTGGTCGTCGTATTCAGCTACAGCTTCTACAAGCTGTGCACGCCAGTGATTAGCTTCTTCAACCATATCAGCAGGTATCTCACCTTCTGTATAGGTCATACCTTGTGTAGAATCATCCCAAATAACCGTTTTCATACGGATAAGGTCAACTACACCAGTGAAGTTATCTTCAGCACCGATCGGTAATTGCAGGGGAACTGATTTTGCACCCAGCATGTCGCGCACCTGCTGAACCACCATCAGGAAGTCAGCACCTACACGGTCCATTTTGTTTACGAAACCGATACGCGGAACCTTGTAACGGTTTGCCTGGCGCCATACTGTTTCAGATTGTGGCTCAACACCATCAACCGCAGAGAACAACGCAACCAGGCCATCCAGTACACGCATAGAGCGCTCTACCTCTACGGTAAAGTCCACGTGGCCCGGAGTATCAATGATATTGAATTTGTATTTTTTTGATTCAGGCAGAGCTTTACCCTGGATAGTAGGGAAGTTCCAAAAACATGTAGTGGCGGCAGATGTGATCGTAATACCACGCTCTTGCTCCTGTGCCATCCAGTCCATTGTAGCAGCACCTTCGTGCACTTCACCTATCTTATGGTTAACACCTGTGTAGTAAAGAATACGTTCTGTAGTAGTGGTTTTACCGGCGTCAATGTGAGCGGCAATACCGAAATTTCGCTGTAAGCGTAAGTCAGCCATTGTTGAGAATTATTAATTATTTACCTGAATACGTTAAAAAATGAGTGCAAAGGTAAGGAATTAATATGAAAATTCTCAAATTTCAACGGCCTCAAAACCCGAAAAATAACCTACAAATTACCCGATGGAAAATCCTTTAATATCTTCTTGGCCATGGTCTCCCCTTTTGCCAGCCATTGCTGCATTCTAAGCTTATCAAACCTGAGCCCGGTAGAGAACTCCGGGTCAAGGTCTTCTGTCGGAGATATGAAGAATATTTTTGTCCTGTCGGGAAATAATCTTTTGTAAGCTTTAAGCACGTCAAGATCATTATCACGCACTTCCTGCACAAATATGGCTATGGTGCGCATCAATACGGAAAGAATATCCGTGTACTGCTTGTCAAATACCTTGATTGCCATGGGATTATTGCTCAATATGTATATCTCATTATTCCCTGCATTGTCCAGGTTGTCAATAACAAGGCGCGTTGGTATCACCTCTCTATTTCCGCCATCTACATATTGTTTTCCATTTATATCTATTGGCTGCATAAAAACCGGCTGGTTGGCACTCGATATCACTGCTTTTATCATCATATCATAGCTATCAATGACGAAACGGTCGTAGTACGGGGACGGATTAATATCATGAGTAGAGAAAACAGAAAGCCGCCCGGTTTGTAAAGACACGCTATTGAAGCATAGTTTAGTAGTACCCTGTTTTATCTTATCGTAGATAGCCGGAGTTACGTGTGTTGCTATTTGTTTAATGAGCGGCTCACTGTCGTACACATAAGGACGACCTTGCATTATACTATCAACAAGATTTTGGGGTTTCATCACATCTTCGTTTTTGGTATTGAGGTAGACGTCTGCCAAAGTAGCTATATCGCCTATACCCGCCATGTTGGCTATCAGCGAACCCGTACTCGTGCCGCTGATGATGTCAAATTTGTCAATGCCCTGGCTAAACAGATATTGTAATGCGCCTACACTGAACGCGCCTTTTGCGCCTCCGCCACTGGTGATAAGAACTCGCATGGGGAATTATTTTTTGAAGTTTTTGTTAGCAATGATCAGCCCTATAAGAAAACCCTGGTAACCGGTTTCCACGTTGTGATTTACGGCAAGGTTTAAGCCTATGACGCCTAACTCAATTTCCAGCCCCAAACCTGCATAATCAAAACCATCAAAATTTGTATTGTACTCACCGAATAAACATAAATTACCTATAGCAAACGGAACGGGATTGATATCTCCTAATCTCACTGCTGCTCTTGAACTGAGTGCCAGATATGAATCTTTATCTCTGAGAAAATATGCCGGTCCGGCCATTAATCTGAACCTTCCGCCACATCCATCTTTGGGACCGAATGTATAACCAAGATAGCCTCTCAGGCTACCAAGGTAAGCCATTTGCTTGCGGATAAAATCACTGGAGCCCTGCCCTATTTCTACTCTTCTTCGGAAGCCCCTGCAATACTCAGCGGACGGAAATTTAGGCTTCATCACTTTGTCTTTCATGAAAATGAGCCAATCGTAAATATTGTCTCTTTCATCCTCCGGTAATTTGTCTTTGAAACATTGCCCCTGGCGCTCATCTTCTATCACAGCGATGATATCGGAAGATGTTTCGATAAAATCTTTATAGGCCGGTGGCCTGTTTTGCTTTAATTCTTTCAACCGGATGTCTGCACTTCCTGCATCGAAATTACCCAGCAAAAACACAAGCTCTGTGATGTGCTCTGCAAAGGCTTCCATTTTCTCCCGGCATGCGGGCACGTCGCAGCAATTTTGAGTGTGTTGGGCTTTCAGTTGTGCAGAAATGCACAGCAATAGCCCCAGCGAAGCAATTAGTTTTTTCATAGGAGTTGAGTATGCCTACACAAAATAATATACGCAATGACTTAATACAAGTAAATTCTATATATTTTCTCCGGTTTCGGGTTAACAAACTCATTTCAGTCTCTATATCAGATTTAACAGTTTTATAATATTGTTCGGTTTTAAATTTGAGCTATAGCAGTTAAAAGAAAAAACAAGGACACAACTTATGAGAACCAGATCATTTTCAGTTATTCTCACAGCTGCACTTACGTCTATACTGACATTTATTGTAGCAGCACGTTACGGAAACGACATTCCATTTATCACAAGTAACAGCCGGCCACAATTGCCTGTCAATTATGCAGCGTATACCGGCAATATGGCAAATAGCACTGCCCCGGTAGACTTCCAGGCAGCAGCTGAGGCTTCTGTAAAAGCAGTAGTGCACATTAAAACACAAACCAAAGCCAGGACCGTTGCCATAAACGACGACCCATTTGGCAATGATTTCTTCGGCCAGCTATTCGGGCAGAGACAGGCATATATACCACCGCAGCAAGGCTCGGGCTCGGGTGTGGTCATCTCACCTGACGGTTATATAGTGACCAATAACCACGTAATAGCTGGTGCCGACCAGGTGACTGTTACCTTCAACGATAGATTTACGACATCTGCAAAGGTGGTTTCTACAGATGCGTCTACCGATATAGCGGTCTTGAAAGTAAATGAAAAGAACCTGCCTTATATGGAGTTCGGCAATTCTGACGATGTGAAGCTCGGACAATGGGTGTTGGCAGCGGGATATCCTTTGACACTGGATGCGACGGTGACTGCAGGTATCGTAAGCGCCAAGGGTCGCTCTATTGGTATCAATAAAACTCAGTCAGCTAATGCTATCGAGGCATTTATACAAACAGATGCCGCAGTTAATCCCGGTAACAGCGGTGGTGCATTGGTGAATACAAACGGGCAATTAATAGGTATTAACTCAGCTATAGCCTCTCCTACCGGCTCTTATGCAGGGTATTCTTATGCCATACCTGCCAACCTTGTAAAGAAAGTCGTAAATGACCTCATGCAATATGGCTCTGTGCAGCGTGCATACCTGGGTATTTCATACATCGACCGTAAAAATACTACACCGGAACGACTAACTGCCCTTGGTATAGACCGTGCAGACGGCGTATACGTGGATGATGTGGTTGCCGGCAGTGGTGCTGCAAATGCAGGATTGCAAAAAGGTGATTTCATTACGCAGATAAACGGAACTCCGGTGCACACAGAACCTGAATTGCTGGAACAACTGGCAAGGTACAAACCGGGTGACAACATCAGCATCTCCTATATGCGCAACGGCAATGTGAAAATGACGTCTGCATTGCTGAAGAACATTGAGGGTACTACGTCTATTATCAAACAGGCATCAGTAACCAAGCTATTAGGTGCCGATTTCCGCGCTTTGAACAGCGATGAGAAGAAAAAATTCGGCACCGGTGGAGTCGTAGTCACAGAAGTTGGCAAAGGTGCACTATCGCAGCAAACAAACATGCGTAAAGGCTTTGTAATAACCCAGATAAATGAAAAAGCAGTGGGGTCTGTAGAGGAATTGCAGAAAATACTGGGCGCTAACAGCAGCATACAAATAGCCGGCTTCTACCCGGGTTATAAGGGCATGTACTACTATGGCCTGAATGATATTGACGGCAGCAGCAACGAACAGTAATATATAATAAAGCATTAATAGCTCTTCCTGAGGGAAGGGCTATTATTTTTTACTATGTTTAGTAAAGCGAGGGAGAATAGTTATTTTTGCAAGCCTTAAAAATTGGATTTTAGATAGTGAGACCCGTATATATTACAAGACTTTCAAAATATTTACCCAACGAGCCGGTTGGTAATGACGAAATAGAGCAGGTGCTTGGAATGGTGAATGAAAAGCCTTCTAAAGCACGTGCAATAGTTTTAAGGAACAATGGCATCAAGACAAGGTACTATGCGTTCCGCAATGGAAAAAGCACACACAGCAATACAGAGCTGGCTGTAAATGCCATTAAGGGATTGTTTGATGATAAAATACCTATGGATAAGCTGCAATTATTAGCCATAGGAACTACTACTCCCGATCAATTATTACCATCACACGCCACTATGGTGCATGGTGCGCTTGGCGTAGGACATAATGTTGAATTAATGTCTGCAACAGGTGCTTGTTGTATTGGCATGCAGGCTTTGAAATATGCCTATATGTCAGTGGCGGCCGGATTGACGGATACCGCAGTTGGTGCAGCCTCAGAAAAAGCATCAACATGGATGCACGCATCCCGCTTCCAGGGCGAGGCAGATAATTTGTCTCAGCTTCAGGAAAATCCAATCATAGCATTCGAGAAAGATTTTCTGCGCTGGATGCTGAGTGATGCTTCAGGTGCAGCATTGTTGCAACCGGAACCAAACAAGGAAGGACTTTCTTTTAAAATAGAATGGCTGGAGATAACATCTTTTGCTCATGAACTGGAGACCTGTATGTATGCAGGCGCAGTGAAAAATGAAGATGGGTCGCTTACAGGTTATAACGACCTGTCTGTTAGCGACTGGACCAACCAAAGCGTATTTGCATTCAAGCAGGACACACGTTTGCTGGGTGAGAATATTGTACCTAAAGGCGGACAATACCTGAAACAGCTGATGGATAAACATGGCCTGACAGTTGACCAGGTTGATTATTACCTTCCGCATATGTCCAGCGAGTTTTTCAAGAAACAAATACTGGAACATCATGCAAAGATCGGATTGGACATTCCCGAGGAGAAATGGTTCTATAACTTAACCCGTGTAGGTAATGTAGGTAGCGCATCTCCTTACCTGATGCTGGAAGAACTAATGAGCAGCGGCAAATTGAAGAAAGGTGATCGCGTTCTTGTGATGGTGCCCGAAAGCGCACGTTTCCTTTACGCCTACTTATACCTTACTGTAGTTTAAACACATCAATGAAGCAACGCATCCTTGTTCTTTACTATTCCCAATCGGGACAGCTCAGAGATATTCTCGACAGTATTGTTTCGGAAATTAAAGACAAGATGGAGATAGAGTACGCCAAGATAGAGCCGGTAACACCGTTCCCCTTTCCCTGGCCGGCATATACTTTTTTTGACACCATGCCGGAAACCGTGCAACAGGTTCCTGTTGATATCAAACCTTTGCCTGCTGAAATAATCAACAAAGAATACGACCTGGTGCTATTCGGTTATCAACCATGGTTCCTGCATCCTTCCATTCCTGTTTCATCATTTTTGCAAACTGAGCAAGCAAACTTTTTGAAAGGCAAAAATGTAGTGACAGTCATCGGCTGTCGCAATATGTGGCTCAATGCTCAGGAAAGAGTAAAAGAACATTTGGACAGGATAGGTGCAAACCTTGTGGGCAACATCGTGCTGAACGATACGAACCCAAATCTCGTCTCAGTACTCACCATCGACCGCTGGGTATTGACAGGAAAAAAAGAAGCATCAGGCTTGCTACCAGCTGCAGGTGTGCAGGATAAAGACATCAAAGCAGCCAAACGTTTTGGTCCTATTATTTACGAACAACTTACGGCCAACAAACTAAACTCACTGCAAGCCGCATTGCTCCATGCACGCGGACTAAAACTCAACCCCGGATTAGTAATATTAGAATCACGCGGGGTAAAGAATTTCAGGTTTTGGTCCAAGTATATGATGGAAAAAGGAGGCCCCGGTGATGTTAACCGCAAAGGAAGAGTAACAGCATTCAGGCGTTTGTTGTTCGTTGCTATTTATATACTCTCTCCCATCTCTTCGCTAACAGCCATATTGCAAAAGCAATTGCAGAAATCTAAGCTCAGTGCTGCTGTAGATTATTTTAAAGGGGTGGAGTTTGAAAAAGGAAGGATTTAGTCAAACGAATTTCCCTTGACAAGGGCAACAACGAGTATAATAAAGAAAGCCAAGCACGAAAAATACAGTTTCCATCTCTCTTTTACGCTGGCATAGATCATTCCTACTAACAGCAGAACGGCAACGGAAAATACAGCAATTGCTTCCCACTGATATCTTATCAATGCATTTGTCTTATCAGAATTATCAGGGCCAAAAACAAATTCCTCTGGAAAACAGATCGATTCGTACAAGGTAAATGCGAACCAAATCAAAAGCAGTATTGGAATCACATTGATTAATAACAATATCCCGATTGATAATTGTTTCTTATTCTTCACAATTCTGTGTTTTATATGCTTATAGTCTTTTCTCCAATTCCCTTCTCCTCGCTCCGTATAACATCAGGATTTGCATACCCATGTTTTCATCAAGCGGTGTTCCTATTGACCAACCGTACACAGGATTTCCATTCAGGAAATAGTATTCACTCTCCCAGGGCTGTTCCATTTTGCCAGTGCTATCTGTAAGCATCCTCATCCTGGAGGTTAGAAGTATTTTATTGTCGGAAAAATAAGTTTCTACATACTGTTCTTTAGCATATACTATTGCTACTTCCAGTACTTCAAAACTATCAGCGTATTTATGATAGGAATAATTATAAATGGCTGCGGTATCTTTTCTGTTTCCCTTTATTGAGAATTTCTTTTCATCTAACGCTTCCCGTCCATAGTATTTCATGCTCAATACTTTCTCTGCTGAATCTGACAACAGTGAATCTCCGATGGCATAACGGGTCTTGGTACTGTCTTGTGCAAAACCAATTTCCGCTTGCAGGAAGAATATACTAATGATAAAAAAGTACTTCAACATAAATATGGTTTATAACGTCCTTTTATAAAACAAACTATCCACTGGGTTAGGATGAAAATCTTCAGGTAGTCCTTCTTTATCCATTTCAACAAATCCCTTCTTCAAATAAAACTTCTGTGCTGCAACAAATTGTGTCATCGTACCCAATAACATTTTAGTACAGCCGTCCTGACGGGCGTAAACCATCGCATGTTCCAATAAACTATCTGCAAGTCCTGAACCGCGGCATTCTTTGGCTATCATCATTGATTTCAACGCTGCAATATTATTCGCCAGTAACACAACCCCGACAGTTGCAATCACATCACCATTTTCATTAACAGCTACCCAATACTGTCTGCCAGTCAGTTCAGCTAGTTCAGAAATAGTTTTAGTAGGTGAGCCATATATTACCTCGTCATACTCCGACTGGATAGAAGCATAAAGCTCATCAATGGATGATTGATGAGCTTTGAGGAAATCGATTATTGAATAAACTATATTACCCATAATAAGCTACTTCTTCCTTACCCTCACTGTTCTTCATACCACGGTACATACCTGCAGAATTAAAACAGAACTGATGATTGCCCATGGCATCTACAGCTATCAGTCCGCCTTCGCCGCCCATTTTCAGCAGCTTGTCTTTCACCACTATATCACAAGCTTTTTGTAAAGACAGTCCTTTGTATTCCATCAGACAGGAAACATCATAAGCCACCACTGCGCGCAGGAAAAACTCGCCATGCCCGGTGCATGATATGGCGCAGGTTTTGTTATTGGCATAAGTACCCGAGCCTACAACAGGGCTATCCCCTATCCTGCCAAATCTTTTGTTGGTCATGCCGCCAGTAGAGGTACCTGCTGCAAGATTACCATTGGCATCACAGGCCACAGCACCTACTGTACCAAATTTATGATCCGTATTCACGGGCATGCCTTTCAGGTTATCACCTTCATGATCCAGCTGGGTAAAATCACTGTCGCGAATTTTCACCCATTGTTCATATCGCTGCTTGTTGAAGAAATAATCATCCGGCGCAAATTCAACACCCTGCTTCAATGCAAACTCACCCGCACCTTCACCACTCAGCATCACATGACCTGAATGCAGCATTATCTCCCTCGCCAGCTTTATCGGGTTCTTGATATTCTTTACACCGGCTACTGCACCCGCCATCAGGTCAACGCCATTCATTACGGCAGCATCCATTTCATGCAGGCCCTTTTTCGTGAACACAGAACCACGTCCCGCATTGAAAATGGGATTGTCTTCCATCGCAGCTATAGCAGCAACCACCGCGTCCATGGCGCCGCCGCCACCTTTTAATATCTCATACCCTTTGTCTAAAGCAAGCTGCAGGCCTTCAGTGTATTCCTGCTCCTGTTGCTTGGTCATTATGGCAGGTGTTATGTTTCCTGCTCCTCCATGTATTACTAATGTAAACGGCATTTTTATAATCAACTAAATTTTAAAATAACTATCAATCAAATTAATCACGACGACTCAGCGTAATCAACGGTTCAGACCAAATACGCCCCACTTATCACATCGCCATCAGTCTCTACTTCTATATGCTCCTGCATAGTGGTAGAAACAGAATGGCCTACTATATCCGGCGATACAGGATAAGATTTATGTTTCCTGTCTACCAGCACAGCTATCATTATTTTCTTTGCATCAACATCCAACAACGGTCTTAATGCATATGCCAGGGTCTTTCCGGAATTGGCTACATCGTCTACCAATATCAACGAATGCCCCGACAGATCCTCAGATAATTTTATCTCGCCTTTCAATGGCTGTTTCTTATTCATTTTGATGTTAGCAACGCTTACCTTCAAAGGACTGATGCTTTTTAGCTGCGTCGCAAGACAATTGGCCAGCGCGACACCTTTACCATCAATACCAACCAGTGTAACCGCTTTTTCATTACTGTTATGTTCCCATATCTCGAAAGCCATGCGCTGCAATTTCCATTTGATGCGCTCCTCGTCCAGTATCAGTATTTTTTCTTTTGTCATAATATCAGGTTGAACGTATAGCCACTACGGCATCCAGTTTCGAAGCAGACCTTGCAGGAATAAAACCCGCCAGCACGCCCACAAAGCCGGATATACTTACGCCGATAAAAAAGTTCTTTACGGACAGAGTTATCGGGAAATCTGCACCGTAGGTCAAAATTAAACTTAAAATCAAGACCAGCACGATGCCGATCACACCTCCTGCGAGGCACAATGTAATGGCCTCTATAAGGAATTCCATTAAAATACTCTTGCGTTTGGCGCCAACAGCTTTTTTCAGGCCTATCATTTTGGTACGTTCCTTCACCGTCACAAACATGATATTGGCTATACCGAAGGCTCCCACTATCAACGAGAACCCTCCAATGATGGAACCTATCAAATTGATGGAAGTGAAGATCATATTCAACCGTTCTGAAATCTGGCTCAGCTGGTTGATAGCAAAATCATTACCCTGCCCCGGCTTCACCTTCCTCACCCTGCGCAGCACTCCTTCCACTTCATATTTCACTTCGTCCAGGTTCTTGCCATTCATCGCCTTTATTATCAGTACAGGATCTGCACGTAAGGAGCGTACATCCATAATGGATGCTGCCATGTAATAGGTATAGATAATGCTTTTGTCAAAATCAAAACCTGCCATATTCTGCCCCACTTTTTTCATCACGCCTGCCACGACAAATTGCCGCCCTTTGAACGTGACCGTCTTACCAACTGCATCTATCCGCCCGGGGAAAAGTTCATCATAGACTTCACTACCGAGTATCACAGAATTGCTACCTCCATTCAGTTCCGCCGAACTTAAGTAACGCCCGGACTCAATTTCTATATTCTGTATCTTATCAAAATAATTGGTGACCGCATGACCGGTGATATTACTCAGCTCCTGGTCCTGGTGCTTGATGGTGATGTTCCGGCTGGAAAAACAAAGCGTTGCAAAATCGACATCCTTTATTTGCTGTACTGCCTTCAGTTCGGTCTGTGTCACGCTTGGCCGGCGCCAGAAATCCCACCATTTGTATTCACCTCCTTCGTCCATCCATGGCCAGCGACCAACGTATAACACATCACTACCCAGCGTGGCCATCTTCGTGCGGATATTGGTCTGCATACTGTCAAGCACCGTCAGTACGGCTATGATACAGAATATACCTATAGTAATGCCCAGTAAAGAAAGGAAGGTACGCAGTTTATTGGCCTTCAGCTCATGCAGAGCCTGCATGATACTGGTGCTTATTATCTGCGCTAGGTTATTCATTGACACACAAATTTAGCTGTTACCGTCAAATTCAGGCGATAATATCCCTGTTTAAAGATAAATTTGTCCCAGCCCACAAACCAATTGCCGATTTGCGCCCGTACGTAAGCTTTTTATTAAAGAACAGATCTCTTCGATACCCGGATTTTAAGAACTACCTGGTGATGCGGTTCGCGGTCATTATGTCGCTGCATATGCAAACTACCATCATCAGCTATATGGTGTATAAACTTACTAAAGACCAGTTGGCATTGGGCATGTTAGGATTGTGGGAAGTGATACCGGCTATTGGATTTTCATTCATATCAGGACCATTCATTGACAGGCGTGAGAAAAAAACATCATTGGTACAATGTATCGTCGGCTACCTCTTGTTGTCTGCATTTTTTGTTTTGCTTTCTACATCGGGTTTCCAGAAAACTGCCGGTGTGCAAAACACCGTGTGGCTCATATACGGCGCAATATTTATCAGCGGTATGCTGAGGGCGTTTCTCAGCCCCGCAAATTTTGCGATGATGGGCATGATAGTGCCGCGAAAAGAATATGCCAATGCAACCACATGGAGCAGCACCGCATGGCAAACAGGAGCCGTTATTGGCCCATTACTAGGCGGTGCAATGATAGCCCTCGGCGGTTTTGAGATCAGTCTGTCTGGCATACTGGTGTTGCAGTGCATTGGCTTAGTGGCACTATTGCGTATCCCAAAACAGGAGGTATTGTCAAAAGCCAAAGAACCTATTCTCAAAAGCCTCGGGGAGGGATTGCGATTTGTGTTTAAAACACAAGCAATACTCGCAGCCTTGTCGCTGGATATGTTTGCCGTATTGTTTGGCGGTGCAGTGGCTTTACTACCTGTTTATGCCGATGATATTCTCAAAGTAGGCGAAGTGGGTTATGGCTGGCTACGGGCAGCTCCCGCTATCGGCGCTATCATTTGCCTGTTCATTCTTTCATTCATACCTCTTAAAACCAAGGCAGGCATTAAATTACTATGGAGCATAGGTGCTTTTGGTATTACCACCATTATCTTCGGTATATCAACCAGCTTTGCTCTCTCTTTCGCTATGTTATTGCTCGGCGGATTTTTTGATTCTGTAAGTGTGGTGATCAGAGGTACCATCCTGCAACTATATACTCCCGATTCCATGCGCGGACGCGTCGCTTCTGTCAATACAATGTTTATCAGCTCATCAAACGAACTGGGTGCATTGGAAAGCGGTGCCACAGCTAAACTGATGGGAACAGTTCCTGCCGTGGTCTTCGGGGGGTGTATGACCTTATTGGTAGTTGCCGTTACGTATGTAAAGGCCCCGATTCTCAAGGTCCTCAAGCTGGACCCCAATGAAATAGATAAATCGCTTTAGAAATTTTGCTTCCAACCGGAATATCTATACATTTGTTTAATAAATGAAAACAAACGTACAAATCTCACGTTCATTCTATCACATATCAATTTCAAATTTTGTTGACAGCCCATTATATTTTTTTAACTCTAAGCATTTCTAAGCAACAAAGAAGAAAAACAAGAATATGTCCCGCTCCCACGCCGATCTTCCTTTGCATTATGGTCAGGTACCTGCCTGGCTCTATAATAGGATGAGTGCATTGGGTATAGCTATCACAGAAGCTATCATAACCGAATATGGCAAGAGCGCTTTCTTATCTCGGATGAGTGATCCTTTCTGGTTCCAATCGTTGGGTTGTGTGCTAGGTATGGACTGGCATTCTTCGGGCATCACTACCTCAGTGATGGGTGCATTAAAACGCTCGGTAAATAAACGCTCAAAAGAACTGGGTATTTACATCTGCGGCGGCAAAGGCAAACATTCAAAAGAAACACCCGCAGAACTTTTAAAAATTGCGGAGGCTACAGGCCTCAACGGAGACCTGTTGGTAAGAAGCAGCAAGCTATCTGCCAAAGTAGATAACACTGCTATACAAGATGGCTTCCAGATATACCTGCATTCTTTTGTGCTCAGTGATGATGGTGAATGGGCCGTAATACAACAAGGTATGAACGATGCAACGGGTTATGCCCGTCGCTATCATTGGCACTCTCCTACTATCAGTTCATTCGTAGAAGAACCGCATAGTTTTATATACGGCCCTAACCAGGGACGGATACTGAACCTAACAGACAAACATGCGAACACAACACGCACGGGAATTCTTCAATTGACGCATCAATCACCAACTGATACTATACAGAACTTCAAAGACCTGGTATTGCCTGCGCACCACGACGTAAGGGCTAAAGATGTAGACCTGAAGCGTTTAGGCAGCATACTAGCAGTAGCACAGGAAAAAGAGCTAATGGATATGGAATCGCTGCTGTTATTAGAAGGTCTTGGTCCTCGCACCCTGCAATCGCTTACGCTTGTCAGCGAAGTGGTACACGGTACACCCTCCCGCTTCAACGATCCTGCTAGATTTTCATTTGCGCATGGAGGCAAAGATGGTCATCCGTTTCCTGTTCCAACGAAGGTATATGATGAGACCATTAAGACATTAGAGGTTGCCGTACATAAAGCGAAAATTGGACAAACAGATAAGAATGAAGCGATAAAGAAACTGCATATGGCGGCTAAGAGATTGGAGAGCGATTTTCAGCCCAACGATAACTTCGAGCAATTGATAGAACGCGAGCGCAATGATTCATGGAAGTATGGCGGCAGAACTGTGTTTGGCAAGGCGGAACGACCTAAACAGAAAACGCAAGCAGAACAGCTTAAAATATTCTAGCTGCCATCATTTCTTTTTCCTTATCCTGTTTATCCAAATAATAATACCTGTAACGGGTAAGCTAGCGCCAAACAGGCAGGCAAGAAAGCCAAGCAACTTAGAAGGAGTTCCAAACACAGACGCCGTATGTATCGGCTTGAACGCCGAACGAACACGGGAACCTGTACTGCGTTCATTCCAATATAAATGACCTACGGCCTTACCCGTATTCCGATCGATATAGATCATATCCGTAGCCGTTTCCAAAGATGCATTAGACCGGAGTGTGGTCACAGCTATAACATCGCTATCGCCTTTTGGAAGGGAAAGACCATAGTACACCGCATCTGGCCGCTCTACTCTTGCTATGTGCAATGCCCAGTCAAGGGGAAGATCCTTTGATGGTTTTAACGTGGGTTTGGACTTGGGAGGTTCAGGATTCTTAACAGGCGAATTGGTGACGTAGTAAATGCTGTTATTAAACCACTTGAACGACCACGCCAGTGCTGTAAATGCGAATATGAACAGAAAAATGGATGAATAAAATCCAAAAACTAAGTGCCAATCGTGATTCGTGCGCTTCCATCCTGCGTCTCTTTTTATCTTAAGACGTTGTTTCAGTATATTCTTATTGGCAGGCCACCATAGTATAAGGCCTGTAATAATTATAAATACAAATATCAGTGTACTAATTCCTGTTATCAATTTACCAACATCGCTGGCCAGCAGGAACCTATGCACATTAAGAACCTTAGCAAAAAATGTCTTTTTTGTTTCAACAAATTCTATGACCTCGCCTGTATATGGATTAATATAAGCCTTAGAGTTATCTTCAGATTTTTGTTGTTTCGCTTTATCCTGCTTTTGCTTTCCTTTGCTTTCTCGATAGGATAATTCAACAGACCTTGTCGCATCGTTGTATATCCTGATATTGGCAATTTTAGCTTCAGGCTTCTTAGCCTTTACGTTTGCTACCAATTGCTGAATAGTAAGGCGCTGACCCAAGGGCTGCACATAATACCTGCGCTTATTAAAGCTATGCTCCAGATCTTCCTGGAATACAAGCAAAGCACCGGTAAAACAGCTGATCATAATGACCACGCCTGCGGCCAGTGCCATGTATAAATGCAATCGTCTAAATGTCGTCTTCATACCTATATTCAAAATTAAAGCACAGCAGGTAAAACCATACTGTGCTTTTTAATCGCCCCTCTTGCAATTAAAACTTGTAAGACAATGTTGTCATAAACTGTCTTGGTGCTATTGGATTCACGCTGTTATCATCATGAACGTTATAGCTCAGTACATTAAATAAGTTGCTCAGTTTAAAACGTAAAGATAGGTTATGATACGCATATCCGATCGATGCGTCTACAGATGTATAAGATGGAACCGGCATTAGTTTATAGCTGTCGTTCTTTACTTCCTTTCCTGCGATCAATAGACGTGTAGAACGCCCGGCTACCCTGTCGCCGATGTAAACACCCGAAAGACCAAGGTTAAAGCCCCGCAACGGAGATTTTTCGCTAAAACTGTAGTAAACGCTTGCGTTCGCAGTATGATTAGGATTATAGCGCAACAGGCTGCCTACTTCGTAGGTATTGCTCTTCGTATATTTTGTCTCGTTGAAACTATACCCTGCTATGATTGTAAAGCCATTAAATGTGCGGCTCATCACATCCACCTCTAAACCTTCGCTGGTGATCTCACCGGCCAGTTCCCTTGCATTAGGATTGGTGCTATCTAACACCGACTGTGCCAGGTTATGATTGATAATTCTGTAAGCTGTCACATTTGCCGTCAACACTCCATTGAATAGTTCATTCTTAACGCCTACTTCATACTGGTCTACAAAGGATGCTGGCAATGCTTTGCCATTTACATCCAACCCAGTGTTTAATACGAACGAGTTTGCATAGCTTGCGAATACAGAAGTAGTAGGAATCGGCTGGTATACTACACCTACTCTTGGCGTTACTGCATCATCACTGTTAAATACACTTGCAGTAGAATCCTGTTTGTAGTAATAAACATCGCTGTTTGTGCTCTGGTTCGTGTAGCGGACGCCTGCGAGTGCTTTAATTTGTTTCGTTATTTTAATAAGGTCCTGGGCATATATACCCGCTCTGTTAATTGGCGCTGATGTTCTTGTATTTTCAGTAGTAGCCGGGATATCAGAACGCTGTTTGTATTTATTGAGATCAAAGATGTTCACTGAGTCATATTTAGCGATCGCATTGTAAGCCGTGGTGTTGGTAGTATATTTGTCCATATCCATACCAAACAGAACATTGTGTTTAACAGCGCCGGTATGGAATTTCCCAATCAGGTCTAGCTGCGTAACATAATATTGTTCATCAGTTTTCGTGCGTTGTACGCCACGTATCCATTTACCATCGTCTTTAACAAAGTTACCAGATGCATTAGGACGTGTAGTACCGAACAGTTCATTATTATAATTCTGTACGCCGGTTACGTTACGCAGTTGCCATTTTTTGCTGATATTATACGTCGTCGTGGCGGTAGCACTCATTTGCTCTGTACTATTTGACGACCAGGTTGCACCTAAAAATGTACTACGTGGTGCATCAGCAATTTTATAATTAACTGCACCTGTGCCGTAATCAAGTGTGCGTTTATCATTCAGATAATCTCCCTCAACAAGTATTTCTACTTTTTGACCTGCTTTTACAAGAAAAGACGGATTGACGTAAAAACGCTCTGCATTTACCACATCGCGGAAACTGCGCGATTTCTCATAAGTACCATTAAGCCTGTACGCTACGTGTTTGCTATTATCAACGGCACCGTAAACATCAAAAGCAGGTTTGTAGAAATCATAGCTGCCAATGCGCATGCTTACTTCACCACCCTTTTCAAACACCGGCTTTTTTGTTACCAGGTTCAAAACACCACCTGCAGCCACATTACCATAAAGGATGGCACTGCTACCTTTCAGTACTTCAACTTTTTCCAGGGAAGTTATCTCGGGCCTGATACCATTATTAAAGCGGATGCCATTTTTGAATGTATTGCTACTACCAAACGCGAAACCACGGGCTGCGATCTCCTCCTGCACTCCACCTGTAGCACCCATCTGATAAACACCATTTATATTTTTTAATATGTCGCTTAATTGAGTTGCTTGTTGCTGCTCAATGATCTGCCGGTCGATCACCGCTACGCTTTGAGGCAGATCCATGGCCTTAATAGCCATTTTACCAATATTGATAGATTGCTGATTATTGCCTTTTGTTCCTTTTACTGTTACCGCGGCAAGCCTCTGTACAGAATCAATATAATGATCTTTTGCATTTTTCTGTCCAAAAGCGGTTAAAGTCCAGGCTGATAATAATGTGATTAAAGCTAATTGTCTCATAGAATTTTTCTAAACTGGCCGCAAAGGAACAGCCTATTTATCTATTCCGTTTTCACAATTGGGAAAAATTCACTCAGACCGGTGTTAATTCTATGTACGCAAGATAAATAGCCAATGTTATGATATGATCCGAGCAATAAAGAACGCAGCCGCTGCGGCAACCGATCCTATAAGCATTACACGCAAACCACCGACAAAAGGCTTTTGCCCGGTAAATTTTGCTTTGAAAAAGCCGAATACAAAAAGACAGATAACAGTAATAACTGCGCTCCATCTTAACCCTTCCGTCGGGTTGTCAAAAAAGAAATAAGGGGATAACGGAACAAGACCACCGATTATATAAGATATGCCAATATTAAGTGCGCTATTACGTGCCCGTTTAGGATCAGGCTTATCCAGGCCCAGTTCATATTTCATCATAAAATCCACCCACTTCTCCTTATCCTTAGCCATTTCTTCGGCTATGATATCCTGTGTGTCTTTACTCAGCCCCATTTCAGCAAATACATCGCGCACCTCCTGCTTCTCTTTTTCAGGAACTACCTCTACTTCTTGCTGTTCTCGTTTAAGTTCTGAATTATAATGATCGTGTTCCGTCCTGCCGGCCAGGTAACCACCTAAACCCATTGCAATAGAACCTGCAGCTATTTCGGCTAGCCCGGCGGTGAGGATTATACCGGTGCCAAGAGCTGCACCGCTCAAACCAGCAGCCAGCGCAAATGGTACAGTGAGTCCATCAGACATACCTATGACCACATCAGTAATAAGGTCTGAACTTTTGAGATGCTTCTCTTCGTGTTGGTGCATTAAGAAAATGATTGTAAGCTACGATGAATAATATCAACACATTCATCTATTTGCTCGCGGGTAATTACAAGGGGAGGTGCGAAACGTATTTTATCGCCGTGCGTAGGTTTGGCGAGTAATCCAAGCTCCTTCATTTGCATGCAGAGGTCCCATGCAGCATCCTTATTCGCATGTTCGATAACAATTGCGTTCAACAAGCCCTTACCCCGAACTATTGAGATGTTAGGATGGCTAAGCTCAATAAGCTTACTACGAAGATGTTCTCCTTGAGCAGCAGCGTTCTCCGCCATCTTCTCATCTTTCAATACTTGCAAAGCGGTCATTGCTACTTTACAGCCCAAAGGATTACCACCATAGGTAGAACCATGTTCACCGGGCTTTATGGTCAGCATTATTTCATCGTCTGCCAACACCGCTGAAACCGGCATTGTTCCGCCCGAAAGTGCTTTTCCAAGTACCAGTATATCTGCATGGACATTTTCATAATCGCATGCCAGCATTTTACCGGTACGTGCCAATCCCGTTTGTATTTCGTCAGCAATGAACAAAACGTTTGCTTCTTTACACATAGCGAATGCTTTTGCAAGGTAGCCTTCGTCGGGCACCACTACACCAGCTTCACCTTGTATTGGCTCTACGAGAAAGCCAACCGTGTTCTTATCCTGCAAAGCTGATTGCAGAGCTGGAATATCGTTATAAGGTATCACTTCATAGCCCGGCATAAAAGGGCCGAAATTAGCTTTAGCTGTAGGGTCAGTACTGAATGATACAACATTCAACGTGCGACCATGAAAATTCTGCTCACATACGATGATCTTAGCCTTGTTGTGATCGACACCCTTCACTTCATAACCCCAGCGACGGGCAAGCTTTAATGCAGTTTCAACTGCTTCTACACCGGTGTTCATTGGTAGTACTTTATCATAGTCAAAGTACTTAGTGATGTACTCAGCATATTCACCAAACACGTCGCTATGAAATGCGCGGGACGTGAGCGTAAGTTTCTGCGCCTGCTCGATAAATGTTGCAATTATCTTAGGATGACAATGTCCCTGGTTGACTGCGGAATACGCGGATAAGAAATCATAGTAGCGTTTGCCATCAACATCCCACACAAACACAGCTTCGGCGCGCGTGAGCATGACGGGCAATGGGTGATAATTATGGGCACTGTATTGTTCTTCCCGTTCTAATAGTTTCTGAGTCAGATTTGTCATCATATTTGCAGCAAGCATGCTACAAAATTACATGTTTACGGGCGAATTAACTAGCTCGGGGAGCTCTATCAGCTCATGTTCATTTATTTTATCTATCTCAACTATAGTTGTGTTATTGTCTTCCGAACGATGAAACATAGGCAAAAATTTACCACCATAGACAACTTCAGAGAAAACATAAGACGTACGTTGCTGCACCGTATTGGAAAAATGATCATCAAAGCCTTTAATGTGGTACAGCACTTCTATATCTGCATCCTTTATTTCTTCATAGCCCATTTGATATAGGGGGCTTTCTTCATCAATAGGATGAACCAGCGTCCAGCTTAATGCCAGGGAATTGATCTTTTTTATTTCCAATGGCAGGTTGAAAAAACGACGGACCTTATTGCCATTTTCATACAAGTGTATTACCAAAGTCACATTTGCCTCAGCATCTGTAATGTGGTTGTTTTTGTAGGCAGCGACACGCACCATCAGCGCGGTAATATCTTTATATGGTGATACCAAAAGGTTTTTGCTGAATAGCAGGTAAGCTTTGGGCCTTGTAAAACGTCCGTAAAGCAAACCGGTTACCAATGCAAATGAAAGAATACCCATGAACGACTCTAATGACGCGACGATGTTCGCCATCAAACCTACCGGGCTAATGTGTCCATACCCTACTGTTGTGAGTGTCTGAGAGCTAAAGAAGAATGCTGTCTGAAATTTGCTCATTAACGAAAGGCCATCATGTATTCCCTGCAAATGTTCAATCCCTATTGCTACATAAATGCAGGCAAAAAACACATTTACTATAGTATAAAAAAGAAAAATGATCAGCAGGAACGTTGCTCTTGGCAATCGTAACAATGTATGATACAGGCTTATTCGCTCCCAAAATGGCAAACCAGTCTTTTGGATATTAATGCTGCCATCCTTGTTATTAAGCCGGCCACCTTCTGTAGTGGAACTACTGGTACTAAAACCAGTATTACCAATATTCTCAAATTTGAATTTCCGATGATTGGCCATGTTTACCTTTTAGACGCTTTCAATTCCACGGCTAAAGCAATAAGAGCTGTGGCGGCTGTCGCACCCATACCCAAAAATAGAACAAAATGTTGCTCGAAATATATGGTCAGCAAATAATGAATAACTATGAACAAACAGGCAAAAACAATAAGCTTTACCAGCCAGTTGGCAACTGGCACAAGTTTTAAAATACTAATATTCAGCTCTTTGCTTGTGTGATACAGGTAGAAACCGGCCTGGACGTAACTACTGATAACACAACTCAAAGCCACACCCGCCAAGCCTATTAACTGGTACAAGGGATACATTAATACTAATGCTATAAGCAAGTCTAAAATAGCGCCTTTGTTTATCGTTGCGCCTTTATGCCTGTTCTGCAATATTGCAGTAAGATGGTAAGCAAACAATGGCATTGTCAGTATCGAGACCATGAATATGGGAACAGAAGCAAGATATTTTTCCGATAGTATAATATTAAACAGTTCCCTGCTGAAGAACATAAAAAAGAAGAACAAGGGAAAGATGATCGCAGACAAAATTCTTGCTGAGTGATTAGCGAGGAATACAGCCTCATCTTCTTTATCATTTATCTTATTATGGGCTAACTGTATCAACACTGCACTACCTGCCGCACCCAATATCAGGGATAAGAACGGCACATCAACCGCGCCGTTGAAATATATCGCAGAGAGTTGTTCGGTAAGCAATACAGATACAATGGCCTTATCCAACCACTTAAAAGTCATCTGCGAGACATCATAAAAACCCATGTGCATCCAAAGTGAGCGCACATTGGCTAATGAACTTTCATCCGGGGAAGTTTTTTGTTTTCTAACTTCTAACAACGCGACAATACCGGTAACAAGCAACTTCGCGGCAATAAACAATAACAAGTAATAGAACAAGTCGTTCAATTCTATCTCGTGCTGCAAAAAGCGCCAGTGCAACCACCCAAATACTATCGCATAAATCACATTACCAAGAATAAGCAATGTGAATTTTCGCGCTGTAACGAGCACAGCTTCAACAATAAGACTTAGACAGGAAACAATAAGAAAGCATTGCGGCACAAGCCAATTAATGCCTGTTGCACTATGCCGCATATATGCATAAACAGAACTGATAGCAATAAGCCAAAGCATAAAACCCAGGTAAAATTTATTGCTTAACGTCTTTAATACACCTGCTACAAAGCTTAAGGGATAAGTAATGATAACTACATGGATACCCAAACAAGAAATGGAATTCAGTACAAAAAGTTGTGTCCAGAAATTTTGATAGGCGCCGTATGTTACTGTGTCAAGTTCTCGTGAAAAGAAGATAAGGACCAGTGTCGTTGCCAGTAAAGGGAAAAACCTGATCAGAAATATCAATAAGGAATTACTGAAAAACGAATTAGTTTTTGCTTCAGGCAAAGCTAAATTTTATATGATGAATATATAAAAGTTCCGGCAATCCTATATAACTGCCGGAACTGTAGTTTTATTATTCTTCTTCGGGCTCTTCATCCTTCTTCCTTACCAGTTGGAATATTGATACCCCCAGCATCAGGTATAAAAGTAAAGAAGAGATCATCGCCATGGTATTACCGGTATAAAAACTCTTAGGGTGGAATTTGAACTCAATTTTGTGCTGCCCGGCTGGCACCTTTATAGCACGCAGCACATAGTCGGCTTTCATGATTGGCGTTTCCTTTCCGTCAACATATGCTTTCCAACCATAGGGATAATACATATCAGCAAATACGGCCAGCCCGTTTTTACTGTTGTTTGATTCAAAGCTCAATTCGTTCAAACCATACTTAGTAAGCCTCACAACAGAACCGCTATCTTTACCAAATTCATAATTACCAAGCTCATTTTTAAATGTCGCACGCATCACAGCTGTCGTTTTAGGATTGAATTCCCCAGCGGCAGCAGTGTCGCCAATGGTGTGTGCATTCAGTGCCAATATCTCTTCATCAGCCGTGTTCGCCCATTTCACCTCATTCACAAACCATCCATTCCCACAGGCTTCAGGATTTGGCATCGCAACAGGCTCACCTTGACCACCCGGTGTATAAATGATATATTTTGTATTCAGCATGTTGAGTACCTGTGCATTGAACTTGCCGCTCATGTGAATATCTATCAGGTCCTGGTAGCGCTCCATTTTTGCAGGGCTGTATCCGCCTACACATTTGTGGAAATAAGCCTGTGTCGCATCATTGTACGGATCTCTTGATAGGTCAAGTACACGATAATACGGGTCAGGGTCTTTCATTATCTGCTGATCTACAGGGCGTGCCTGGAAACTACTTTCAGATTCAGATGCTTCAACAAAATTATCTTCGTTAAGGTATCTCTTATCTACAGAAAACAGGTCAATTACTATTAATAATCCTATTCCGGCAATAGCATATTTTGCATTTATCTTTTTTCTTGAATACGCCCAGATAAGCGCACCTGCCGCAATAATGTATATAGCACTTGTCAATCCGCTTTTCATCGCAATGCTTGCCCTGTCTTCACGCAAAGCATCTACTATCTGCTGACCAGCCTGTTCGTTCTTCAACATTCTACCATACTGCTCAGCAATTGATTTATCATTGGTCTGGTTTTGTTCTGCTTTGAATGAGAAGAACATGCTGCCAAATAAACCAAGCACCAGGCAAATACCTGCCGTGATGATAACAGATAGTTTTACCTTTTTCCAAACCTCTTCTGTAGACAGTTTATCTTTGAAAATATCATTCAATGCCCACATCCCTAATACAGGGAAAAGCAATTCAGGTATTGCTAATATCATATTAGGCACCCTAAATTTATTGAGCATGGGCAAAGTATCAAACAGGAAATAATTGAAAGCAGGAAAATGTCGGCCCCACGACATGATAATAGCCAGTGCGCATACCGCAACTATCCACCATTTATGCTGGCTGCGAACTACCATGATGCCGAGCACAAAAAGGAAACAAACCACCGCACCAAAATAAATTGGGCCACCAATAAACGGCTGGTCTCCCCAGTACAGCGGCATATTGGCTCTCATTTGCTCCACGTATTCTTCCGGCACGCCAAGGCCTGACAATGTTTCTGCTGTTTTGGAATCTGCGCTCAGTTCTTCTCCCGAAGCACCACCATATAAAAACGGTATCATCAGGCTAAAAGTTTCGCCTATGTTGTTACTCCACCTGAAAGCATATTCTTTATCAAGACCGCCACTTTTTTTGTCTTTATCGTGCTGGTTTATGGTGAGTTCACTTTTACCGCCACGCATGGTCTCTTTGTTGTATTCCATTGTAGGCAGCACACCCACCATGCCGGGGCCCATCGCAATAATGCCCACTACCAGTGCCACAAATGAAGAGATAAAGAACTGTTTGAGTGTTTTCTCTTTTACAGCCATTACAAACATGCCCACTACTGCAAAAAGTACTACAATGAAAGCATAGTATAATACCTGGTAGTGCCCGTTCGACACCATGAGCGCCAACGAGATACCCATTATTGGTATACCACGCCACCATTTTGATTGATAGATATAGATCAAACCGGCCAACACCATCGGGAAATACCCCAGGCAATACATTTTTGAATTATGCCCGGCAGCTATTACTACAGGATTATTACTTGAAAATGCATAAGCAACTGCGCCAACCACAGCCAGCCATTTGTTCACTTTCAGTGCCCTCATCAGCATAAAACATCCAACCATAGCTATGAAGAAGAATACTGCCGGCCCACCCAAAGCACTGACTGTAGTGCTATGTATCTTGAATATATAATTGGATGTTACAGGTGTGTAGTAGGTATAGGTGGGCATACCGCCAAACATGCTATTGCTCCACAACACGTTCTCACCTGTCTTATCATAAAAATCCTTTCCCTCTTTCGACATGGCTTTCCAGTGCGTAATATCTCCCTGGCTTAATACTTTGCCGCTAAGCTGGGGGTAGCTGTACAAAAGGGCTAAAACTGCGAAACCGATAATTATAAACAGGTTAGTTCGGTATTTCTTAAAATCAAATGCTGGCATAAATTGCTTTTTGGCGAAACAAAAATAGCCGTTATATATTCTAAAGGAAACGTAGTTGAAAAAAAATCACATTCTTTTAGCAGGGCAGATATATGGATATTTGCAGCCGTAATTGCACATTAAACATAGCTCGTTTTTATATGTCTGCTGGAATTTCAGATTTAGAACTTAGTTTTGCGCCTTCCCGTGTTATGAGTAAACAGACCGACACAGTTTCTAAAGACCTGCTATTAAAAGCCTACCGGCTGATGATGACAGCCAGGGCAATGGCCGATATATATGATGCAAACAGGCAGGTATGCAAATATGTTCATAGCACATCCCGCGGACACGAGGCTATCCAACTGGCTACAGGCTTCCTTTTGCAGCCCTGCGACTATGTTAGTCCGTATTACCGCGACGAAAGCATTATGCTGGGAATGGGCTATCGTCCATATGAGCTGATGCTGCAATTGCTGGCAAAAGCTGATGATCCCTTTACAGGAGGTAGGGAATATTATAACCATCCTAATATACGCCGCGACGGCTTTCCCTCTATAATACACCAGAGCAGCGCCACAGGTATGCAAGCTGTACCCACTACAGGTATCGCCCAGGGCATCCAGTATATAGAAAAAAGAAATCTAGCTAATAATGCGGTTCCACCGGTTGTCATCTGCTCTTTGGGCGACGGCAGTGTTACCGAGGGTGAAGTAAGTGAGGCGTTCTCATTTGCAGCATTACACCAACTGCCTATCATTTACCTGGTTCAGGATAACGACTGGGGTATTTCGGTGAGCAGCGATGAAGCGCGTACCAATGACGCTTACGAATATGCAGCCGGCTTTAAAGGTCTGCAGCGTGTACGCGTGAACGGCAGCGACTTTAACGACGCTTACAAAACGATGGAATATACCATCAACTGGGTACGAAAAGAGCGCAAACCAATATTGGTGCATGCAAAGGTGCCTTTGTTAGGTCACCACACATCGGGTGTTCGTAAAGAATGGTATCGCACGGCAGAGGACCTGGAGAAACACTATGTTGATGACCCTGGACCGAAACTCAAAAAACTATTACTAAAAAAAGGCATAAAAGAGTCAGAGCTCGACAGGATAGAAAACGAGGAAAAGGAATTTATAGCGTCTGAATTTGAAAAAGCAGTTGCTGCACCGGAACCGGATCCCTCTACAGTATCCGACCATGTTTTTGCACCTACGCCGGTTTCTGTTGAAACAGGCAATCGCACGCCGGAAGGACGCGAAAAAGTGGTGATGGTAGATGCGGCACTCCACGCCGTGGAGGAAATATTGCAGGACGATCCTCATGCTTTGTTTTATGGCCAGGATGTTGGTAAACGCCTTGGCGGTGTGTTCCGTGAAGCTGCTACACTTGCAGATAAATTTGGCGATGACCGTGTTTTCAATACAGCTATTCAAGAAGCCTATATCATCGGTTCTACGGTTGGTATGAGTGCAGTTGGCTTAAAACCTATTGTTGAAGTACAGTTCGCAGATTATATATACCCGGGGTTGAACCAGCTGGTAACCGAGATAAGTAAATCATGCTACCTCACCTGCGGTAAGTTCCCTATTTCATGCGTTGTGCGTGTTCCTATTGGTGCATACGGCGGCGGTGGCCCTTATCATAGCGGAAGCGTGGAAAGTACATTAGCTACAATTAAAGGCATTAAAATAGCTTACCCAAGTAATGCAGCAGACATCAAGGGTTTGATGAAAGCAGCTTATCTCGACCCTAACCCAGTGGTAATGCTGGAACACAAAGGTCTTTATTGGAGTAAAGTACCGGGAACCGACGAAGCCAAAACCATTGAGCCCGACCGCGACTATGTACTTCCTTTCGGAAAAGGCATACTGGCATTAGAAGCTACCGAAGAAGCCATCGAAAATGGAGAGTCTCTTTGCATCATCACTTACGGTATGGGTGTTTATTGGGCTAAAAATGCGGCTAAACAATTCCCCGGCTGTGTTGACGTGGTAGACATACGTACTATCTATCCTTTAGATGAAGAACTCATCTTCCATACCGTTAAGAAGCACGGCAAATGCATTGTGCTTACCGAAGAACAATTGAGAAATTCATTCTGCGAAGCTCTTGCAGGTCGTATTGCGCAAAACTGTTTCCAACAGCTTGATGCACCGGTGCAAACTATAGGCGCACTTGACCTTCCGGCTGTGCCTATGAATATGGGATTGGAAGCTGCGATGTTGCCAAATGCGGACAAGGTGGCTGCAAAAATAGAATGGTTGTTGAATTATTGACTTTTTTGAAGTGTCCCTTTACTATTTGAGCAGTTTTTGAACAGTATTTTGATTATTAAAGCGAGCTTTTAGTATATATACTCCTTGAGCTAATTGCTTGTTATTAATCATCAATTCCTGTTTTAAATTCTCCGTATTGTAACTCCATACTTTATTGCCATTAATATCATATAAAGAAGCACTAAGATCTTTTACCTCGTCGAAGTGAATGAACTGTAACTTCCATGCTTCATTTGCAGGATTAGGATATACAACAACTTCGGGGTCAGTAACTATTTCAAAATTTCCCTCATCATTGTGCTGGGTAGTTCCTGATTTTGGCACAGAAGACCCAATCCTTTTTCGCAAGTCACGCCTCCCACTACAGCTACTAATTATGGATGCATATAAATAGGAAGAGGAAATATTGCTATTACAATGTAGTTGAATAGATGTATTATTAGAAGATGAATTAGAAAAATGACTAACGTCAAAATACCAATAAGTAGTTGCAGTAGACGGTAATGTATTACTCAATGTGTATGTTTTGGTTTGTCCACTTGTAATATTCCCATCACCATTTATTCCATTCACACATATTTTTGAACAAGAGTTATTTCCATTCATTATTTCATCAATTACCCAATTAGCACTATTTTCTGACAAAGCAGTATGTTCTTCATTATCTTCCGGAACAAAAATATTGTCGAAAGGTGTTTTGTTATTACATAATATATCCTCAATGTCCAATGAATTCCTCCAATCAAAATTCGGGTTACTCAGAGCCAAAGAACTCGGAGTTGGAATAAAGGATACGTAATGGGTTAAATCATAAACTTGAACGTAATTTGCTAATGGGCTAAATATTCCAAGTGGTTGGATTGCCTTAGTTGCAAATTCTTTTTGAACATCGAATAAACCGCCATTACAGCCATCAATTGCACCATATGGCAAATTTGTTGCTGTTGTTAGATTATAATAACTAATTTGATGAGTTACAAGACTCCAAATTTTTCCAAAAAGTGTTTTATTGTTAAGTACAGCCTTTGAATACGTGGCATCAAAAACTAAGGATTGGGATGTATTCAAGAAATATGGACGTGCCGTAATCATATCAAGCCCCCAAACTGTAGCTCCGCCATTTACCGTAAGCATAGAATTGCCTGGAGTTTGAAACTGTCCACCGCTAGCTTTGCCATTTATTAAGGCTACTTTGCGCAGATTTTGAGGCATACCTATATTGCTCAAAGTTGTTTTCCATGCACTACGTACTGGTTCGGCATCGGTAATCGCAAAGCTATAGTCCCATGCATTAGCATACGGACCATCAGGGTTAGTTTGATGTATTAACATCTGCCTTGCTGCCGGAGATCTTAAATTCTCATTATAAGATTTTTCCGCACCTTTGTCACCAAGATTTTTATAAAAAAAACGGAGCATTTCCTGGAAGCCTAATGGAATAACGGCTCCCAAATGAGGGCTGTCAAAACTGATCCATAAGCGAGTGTTATGATCCATGCTATGGGTTTCCATATACATTAAAGCGTACCTGCTTATTTGGCCGCCCATGCTAGGACCCACAACTACAAATTGATTGTCATTGCCAAAAGGCATTTGTGATTTAAGTTCGTCGATTAGTTTAACCAGTGTGGATGCATTTCTTTCAATAAAATCAGCACTACCTTGCCTATATAAGTGGACTGTTTTCGTAGTTCCAAATAAACTCAAATTTACGCTGCCACCTCATACTCAGGGAAATTAAGTATGACAACATCGTAGCCTAGTGCACGCAAATTTTTACCTAAATTATCAGATACTCCACTCTTATCATATGCTAGTCTGTAGTCGTAAATGTTAGAGATTGTTCTGTGATCTCTTTCTTCAAAACCATCTAAAATAATAACGGGACTGTTCAATGTACAATTTCCATTTCCAGTATTGTACTTTGTGTTATAATATATTTTATAATCTGCTTTGCCATAATAAGCTTGTGGTTCTCCATAACCCTGCCAAGCATAACTGCCCTGTATTTGTATTTTAGCACCTTCATGATCACTATTGCATGGACTAGAAGTACTTTTTAATTGAAACACACCTATTTGCTGAGTGCTGCTCAGAGTAATATTGTTGCTGAGATGAGTTGTAATTGATAAAATATGATTGCCAATAACATTAAAACTAATAGAGGTGTTATTTCCAATACCAACAGACCAAGTCGTATTTTCTAGGCCGTCATAAATTTCAACTGATGAAATACTATACCCGGCGTTATTACCAAAATTATATTCTTCTAAGAATTGTAGGCTATACGCAGTACCTGAATCTAAATCCATATCCACACCCAGAAAAGATTTTGTCACATTATGTCTATTGTATGGACTATTTGTATTTGCACCATCATAAAACAATGTCCCATTTGCAGTGTCGATTCTGCCATCATCAAATGAAGCGCTATCAATTGAACTAAAATTATAATTAAGCGTTACTATGGGAATTCTGTTTTGATGGTTTTCACTATAAAAGAATGTTTCAATATTTCGATGATCTATTACTGAGTCATCAGGCACATAATGATAATCAGCTCTTTGTATCTCGCTAAGGATTTGTACATAATCTACTGTTCTCAACGTATCTCCGCTATGGTCTGTTGTAAGATCCGCGAATGGAAATACACGATCATAAAGAACGGAATCGAAAATTCTGCTTTTATTAAGATTCTGAAACAAACTATCCATTAAATGTGTGACAGGTAAAGGATAACCACTAACGGCTACAGTATCTTGGGCAAAAGTTAAAGAAGGTAAAAAAATGCATAAAATTAGAGAGGATATCCCTTTTGAAAGAGCATTCATAAAATCTATAGGTTTGAGTAATGTTATAAAAAGGTCTATTTGGAACGGGCGATGTCAAAAAATCCCTCAGTTATTTCGTATTTTTTATCATTCCACTCAGCGGTAAAGTTAAAAGCGCCTGATACTACCTGATCATCGACTCGACTAAAAACTATTTGGCCTGAATTGACACTGAACTATAGCCATCATCGTCAAAACGGTACACCGCGTGATTCTTACTTGTTTCTGATGATAGCTTATAAACTTTGCCAACTTCAATATCTTGTGTATACACATAAATTGTCACTTCGTCATTATATGATGTCTTATCTCCGCTAATACTTACATATTTTTCACCGCCTGATTCCCACTTATAGTATCTTACTCCATCATCGTCCATATAACTTGGTATACCGCTGTAGTTATGCCAAACGCCATCTACTTTGCAAGACAGAATGTTTTCACCATTTTGAGTATGAGGCGGCACCTTATCCACAGGCTTAGGGTCTTCCTCTTTTGATCTGCAACTGGTGAAAAAAAACAAAGAAATTAGTATAGTTATTATAGGTCTCATGTGTTGAGTTTAGATAAAGATAATATTTTTTTATAAAAACGAAAAAACTAATATCATTTTGATGTTACCTTAAATTGAATAATTTGAGCATACTAAGCTGTGATTTTTTTGTAGTTGTTGCGACTAATATTGCATTGAATACGTTTTAATGCAACCCAACAAGCAACAAATAGAACAGTTTTTGATCCTGATGCAGGAACAGGAAAGGCTTATCTACAAGGTATGCAGCATATATACGACAGACGCTGAGGACCGCAAAGATCTTTTCCAGGAAATTGTGATGCAGGCATGGACCGCATTCCCTAGATTCCAGAGCGCATCCAAGATCAGTACGTGGCTTTATCGTGTTGCTTTGAACACCGCTATTAGTCACCAGCGTAAATCGAAGAAACACAATATTGTTCCCTTTCCTGACCTGCTAAATAATATCGAAGACAGGCTTACGCCGGCATATGCCGAAGAATATAAAATATTACAACAACTCATCGCCACCCTGCCTTCTCTCGAAAAAGCTTTGATACTGCTCTACTTCGAAGACAGGTCGCACCAGGAAATAGCGGAGATAATGGGTATATCAGTAACTAACGTTGGTACCAAACTGGGTCGCATTAAAGACAAACTAAAAAAATTGGCACAGCCATATATAGAAACTGCAAAAAATTAAGAATATGGAACTGAATGAGATGAAAAACATGTGGCAGAAAATTGACACAGCGCTGAAACAGAACCGGCTGCTGAATGAGAACGTGATGCGTAAAATGATAGAAGAACGGTCGAAAACCGCACTGGGTAAAATTATGAATTGGGAATACCTGAACATTGTTGTCTCCACGCTCGTGCTGATGTTTTTCCTCGTCATGATGCACAGGGTGAACAACGCGCCCGCGATGCTAACCTCCTACCTACTCTCACTGGCTTGTCTTATAGGCAGCCTTGTTTCGGGGCTGTACAATCTGAAAAAAATGTCAGGCATCGACTTTAGTACACATTCCATTACTGATGTCACAGAACGTCTCCAGCAATTCCGCTTACTGGTCTCCAAAGAAAAAATATGGTCCTTTATTCTTGGACCGGTAATGATTGCTGCTATGATAGTGGTCATGTTCAAGTGGGTGCACAACATAGATATATTGAACCATACCAACTTCTATGTTCACCACGTTTTAATTGGGTCCATAGCTTATGTACTGTGCGCCTATATTATTTACAAGCGATTGTACTTTAACAACATCCGCACTATACAGCAAAACCTGGCTGAGATAAATTCTTTTAAAACAGAATAATTTGTACTTGGGGAAAATAATTAACAAATCATCTGCAAACCATGTTCCTATTGCATTAGCGGCTGAAATGTTGCACAACATTTCAGGATAAGTCAAATCTTTTTTTCAAATTGAACTATTTGAAGTATATTTGTCATAGTAAATAATGCAGGAAATGAACCAACATGAAAACAATTACCAAACCCCGTGGCAGTTTACGATTCAGTGGGGTACCCTTCCCTTATTCCCGAAGTATCATCAATTCTCATCAAATCTCATCATACGCTCGTAACACCATTAATATCAATACACTGTAAAGGCATAGCATGATGATATGGCATCATTTGATATCATCACGACATACTCATTTATCATCCATAACCTCATCTGACACCAACAAATTGAAAATCAATTCAACAATCAATTAGGTCTATAAATTCGGCAATTTGGTCTAATTTGTATACCCGCTGCCAATAATTAGCTCTTTATTTGCATCGGTTTCAATTCAAAATCAACACTTATGAAGCACAAAATTCTCAAAAGGTCTGCCTTATTAGCTATCGCAGTAACACAGGCCTGCCTCGTTTCGGCGCAACCTAAGAAAAATGCGCAGGGGTTAGCTCAACCTGTTCCACCTATAATTGACAGGGGCCTTTTCTTTGACAATCCCGAGATATCAGGAAGCCAGATAAGTCCTGATGGCAAAATGGTAGCCTTTTTAAAATCCTACAATGGCATTATGAACATCTGGGTGAAGAATTTCGATGAGCCATTTGAGAAAGCACGCCCGCTTACAAACAGCAAAGAGCCGATGAGCGGCTACTTCTGGAGCGACGACGGGAAATATATATTATACACCTTTTCAAAAGGCGGCAATGAGAATGACAACATCTTTGCTGTAAACCCAACAGACAAAGCAGATGCGTCAACAGGCGTACCGGTTGCACGTAATCTTACTCCAAATGATAAGGTAAAGGCCTATATCTATAATGTCAGCAAAAAGAACCCCGATGTAATGTGGGTGGGTATGAATGACAGAGACCCTAAATGGCACGACCTGTACAAATTGGAGATCAGCACGGGCAAACTGACCAAACTTGAGGAAAATAAAGACAGGCTGGAAGCATGGATATTTGATTGGGACGAGAACATCCGCCTTGCCAGCCGTAGCAACGAAGATGGCACCACCGACCTTCTTAAAAGAAATGCAGACGGAAGTTATACAAAGATATATGGCTGCGGCATCCTGGAAGAAATGCATCCTGTTGCATTTACAAAGGATAACAAGAAGGTTTACATCGAAACCAATGTTGGCGATAATATCGATCTCAGCAAACTGATACTGTTCGATCCCGAAACAATGAAGGGACAGGATGTAGAGAAAGACCCTTTGAACAAAGTAGATTTCGGGTATGCTGCATTTAGCGACAAAACCCATGAAATGGATTTTGTGACCTATACCGATGCAAAGCGCAGGATATATTTCAAAAATAAAGAACTGGAAGCTGATTACAGGTTCCTCGAAAGCAAGTTCCCGGGTATGGAGGTCAGCTTTAACAACAGTACAAAAGACGAAGAAAAGTTTTTGATAGCTGTATACAGCGACACCAAACTACCGGAGGTTTATTTCTTCGACAGGAAGTCTAAGAAACTTGTATTCCAGTATACACCACGACCCAAACTGAAACCATTTGAGCAGTACTTTGCTAAAATGGAGCCGATCACGTATAAAAGCAGTGATGGCCTGGAAATACCTGCCTACCTTACCCTGCCTCAGTGGACCGAAGCTAAAAACCTTCCTTTATTAGTTGTTCCTCATGGTGGTCCCTGGGCCAGGGACGGCTGGGGTTTCAACGGTATGGCGCAATGGCTGGCCAACCGTGGGTATGCAGTGCTTCAAATGAACTTCAGGGGCAGCACAGGCTATGGTAAAAAATTCATCAACGCAGGTAATAAACAATGGGGTATGCTAATGCAGGATGATATTACCTGGGGAGTAAAAGACCTTGTTGCTAAAGGCATTGCTGACCCAAAACGCGTAGCGATAATGGGTGGCAGCTATGGTGGTTATGCTACCCTTGCCGGTCTCGCATTTACTCCTGATGTTTATGCAGCCGGTGTAGATATAGTAGGCCCGAGCAACCTGATAACATTGCTGAGCACCATCCCTCCATATTGGGAAGCAGGACGTAAGATATTTACAGAACGTATGGGCGACCCTGCTACTCCGGAAGGCAAAGCGTTGTTGGAAAAGCAATCTCCGCTCAACTCTGCCGCTAAGATCAAAGCTCCATTGTTGATCATACAAGGCGCCAACGATCCTCGCGTGAAAAAAGCAGAAAGCGACCAGATAGCAATAGCTATGCGCGACCTAGGCAGGCAGGTTGAATATATATGTGCTGACGATGAAGGACACGGCTATCACAAACCGGTTAATAATATGGCAGCTTTTGGTAAAGCGGAAGTTTTCCTTGGCAAAATATTAGGTGCCCGTTACCAGGAAGAAATGAAACCGGAAGAAGCAAAGCGCCTGAAGGAGATAACAGTAGATGTGAAATCACTGACGCTTGCAAAGAAAATGGAGCTGACAGCAATGAAGACCTTGCCTGCACCAACCGCTGACCTCAAAGCCGGAACTTATAATTACGGCATAGTACTGGAAATGCAAGGCCAGAAAATACCGATGACGATGGTACGTACCATAAAAGCTGATGGTGGCAACTGGACAATAAAGGATGCTTTCAGCAGTACGTATGGTGAACAAACCGATGAAGGAACATATATCAAAGGTTCACTAAAGCCGATAAGCCGTAAAGCTGGTGGCAATGGCCAGGAATTTTTGTATGCCTATGCAGACAAGAGTATAACAAGTACGATGATGGGTAAAACCAATACAGTAAATGTTGATGGTGCATACCTGCCCAACGGTGGCGGCAGTGACCTGGTCATCGCAAGAATGCCACTAAAAGAAGGCTATGAAACAAGTTTTTATGTTGCTGACCAGGAAGGAAAGGCTAGCCTGAACAAATTCACAGTTGTTGGCACAGAAAGCATCAATGGTGTTTCCTGCTTCAAATGTGAACTGGTAAACGCAGAAGACGCTACTGATAAAATGGTCTATTTTATTGATACCAAAGATAAGATAGCACGTAAAATTGAAATGCCGATAGCACAAGTGCCCGGCGCAAAAATGACAGTGGAATTGAAGCCATAATATCATAAGAAAAGCGCCTCTAAAAAAGGCGCTTTTCTTATTTCACTATCCTATCGATAGTTCCTTGTGCGAGCGGATGATAATTCATCCTGTATTTTTGATAAATGCTTTTAGCCATTTGCTGCTTGCCGGTCTTCATCATCTCTTCATACAGCGGCTCTAAGAATTTGCGGCGCCCTACCCTGCTTAAAAAATTATCCATGTTTGAATAAGCAGGTTTATAGTCAGCCGCTACTGCCATGACGTACCAAAGGTCAGCAATTTCACTATTACCGCTTTGAGTAAAATGGAAACTGTTATCAAGTTCTTTCATTTGATTGGGATCAAGAGGTTTCGGCATCTTGCGAAGAAAATGGAGCCACTCATTAGTTGACCATCCTGTTGTTTGTATACCGGAAGCTGTATTAGACTTTAGGAATGCGTCACGAGCGGCATCAACTTTTGCAAAACGCTCAGGTTTTACTCTCGGACAATTAGCAGGTATGCCGGGGCCGTATACCCAGGCGTTTATATCCAGCTTCTTTATGAGCGCGCTATCATTCTTTAGTAAATTGTCGTTGAGGTATGTAAGGAACTTGTCTGTCGTAATTGTTTTAAAAGCATGTTCATTAAAATACTTATTAAGAAACGCATCCATCTTCTCACGACCAACGTTCAACTCTATCAGCTTCAAAAAGTGTGAACCCTTTTCATAAGGTATATCTGTTAATCCGTCATCCGGGTCGCGCCCTTTGAGATCAAGTTTCAGCCAGGTGTCTTTGCTTTCCTTGCCAAGGTCATTCACTTCCTTTTCGAGGTCCTGGTAACCGAGCTCCCAAAGCATATCAGCGTAGCTCTTATCTGTCATTGCTTCTGTAAGCCTGCGCTCAAAATAAACGGTAAAGCCCTCGTTCAGCCAAAAATCATCCCACGTAGCATTAGTAACGAGATTGCCGCTCCAGTTATGTGCCAGCTCATGTGCAATAAGATTCATCAAGGAGCGGTCACCTGCTATAATAGTAGGTGTAGCAAAAGTCAGCTTAGGATTCTCCATACCGCCTATAGGAAACCCCGGAGGAAGAACCAGTGCATCATATCTTCCCCAACGATAAGGACCATATAATTTCTCAGCTGTTTCCACCATTTTACCAACCTCTTCAAATTCAAACCTCGCTTTGTCTATCATGTTTGTTTCTGCATAAACACCTGTCCGTTGATCAATTGATTTGAACTTGATATCGCCTACAGCCAAAGCCATCAGGTATGCCGGTATTGGAATATCCATTTTGAAATGGTAGATACCACTGTCGTTTACCTGTTGGGGGTTTTCAGCACTCATCAAGGCTAACAACTCTTTTGGAACGGTAACACGCGCATTATATGTGAACCGGACTCCAGGACCATCAGGACAAGGTATCCATGAACGAGCATATATGGATTCTGATTGCGTAAACAGGAACGGATACTTCTTGCCATTTGTCTGTTGCGGCTCCAGCCATTGGAGAGCACGGGCGTTTTTACCGGAATGGTAATAAATAGCTACTTGTTTCGTGCTTGCAACAATAGGGATATTCAACCTGCTACCTAAATGCTCAACCGGTGCGTCTAAAGTGAACAATACTTTTTGGCTATCGGCAATGACGCTATCTATTGTCAGATCATACGTATCTAATTTTAAGACGGGTCTTTTTGTACTATTCTCCAAATCCCAGGTAGCCTTACCAAATATTTGTCTTGAGTTAAAGTCGACTTTTACGTCCAGGTCGAGATGTTTCATCAAGACGCTGTCTGCGTTTGATTGCGTATGTAGGTCTTTCACTGGCGCTGTATCAGCAGTCGATTCAACGTTGGCAGTTTTATTATTCTCAGAATTACAGCTGGCTAACAATAGTATTGCAAGACCTATGTTATATATCTTCTTCATTGTAGTCTTAATTATTTTGCATCTTCGGCTATCCGTAAATTATTCCAGTCGGTACTTTTATAGCTATCCCAAACTAACCAAAAGAATAACGACGACAGTATTATGAACAATATCTTTAGCCATAAGAAGACTGCAAGATAATGGCTAAAGGCAAGAATGCCGATAAGAAAAAAGGTGGACAATATTCTCACAACTACTTTTCCGCCGGTGTTTTTCATTTGTTCCATCGTAGAAAAAGGGAACGACCTATTCCCAATTCGCATGACACACAAACTAAACAGTGTAACATTTATGGTGGCTAATATCACATCTGTAAAAAACGATAGACCCCAAACATACAGAACAAACGATCCGATCAGTGTAATAAAAGGGAAATAATACTTGATCCACAAGGCTTTATATGCGCCCGCCAATACATTCCCCGGAGTCTCAATAGGTGATGAATAATATATCCATGCTGCTTTGTACTGATCAGACATTGTCACATAATTCATCGCCTGTATGAGCGCAAAAGCAGACATATACAGCAATGTCAGGTACTGCTTTGTTTGAGGTAGATCTCTCCATACGGTCTTCAGGGGCTGATCATCCATCAGAAGCAGATAAATAAAATAGGCCGGAATGTATACGAGAGCTGGGTAAACACGCATCTTAAAAGTCCGGCTTCTCGTTGTTTGCAGCCATGTTATAATAAACCCTGCTTTCGCAGCGTCGCCATTGTTAAATAAGTTTGCTAAAATTTTATATAATCTCCCGGAATTGGCTTTCCTGGAGGTGATAGAATTTTCCGTTTCTACCCCATCTATCGACCCCAGCTTCCTAGCGAACGTTGGAGACAACCATTTGAGCGTAACATACAACGAAAGAAAAGGTATGATCACAGCCAACGCGCTAAAAACATAAGTGTCAGATGCAGAAGTACTGATTCCTATCCATGACCAACAAGCGGCCAGCCAATAAGAAGGCGTGAACTTGATCCAGGAGTAGTTATTGATGTCAAGGTCTTGCGTAACAAGTCTTTTCACCACACCTTGGATCAGGTAGAAAAAAACAACTATAATTATTGAGAAAGCAATTTGAAATGAACTGATCACATTTTGGAAACGTTCCGCTTTAACAATCTTTAAAATGACTAGGTAGCAGGCATTTACAAGAAACAAAGACATCATTAGCATCATTAAAACAGGCAGAGGAAATAGCAATGCAGCTTTCCATCCATGTTCTATGCCCATAATTACCCAACCAGCCATTGACATTGGAATCACTATCCTTAAAAGATAAACAGTTGCATGTAAAAATCTTGACAGCAACAAGGTGGTATCATTTATAGGACGCGGCAGTAATATTAACTTGTCTTTTGTATCTATCATTATGCCTGAAAAATCCGTGATCAGTGAAAAAGTCAACAGGAACATGAAAGCAGTATAGTATCCAAACAGACCAAAAACCTGGTCATTCATCTCGAGTGGCAATGCATAAATAAACCCCATGAAGAAATACACCAACGTATTGAAAAATGAATTAAATTTTGCATTTTTCGCTTTACGTCTTCTCCCAAAGCTTAGCGGCTTTCTGCTATCAGTCTTGAGTTTTGCGGTTAGTATAGCTCTCAACTGAACAGTATCAGAACCCATACTTTTCCATAATGATGATGGGAGCAATAATATATTCAAAACAAACTTGTTCATTATCTCAATTATTACTATTAAAAGCTGCAGCAAAATCATCAGCTTTCTTACTTTGGTCACCTGAAGAGGTCAACCTCGAGAATATTTGCTCCAGCGAATCATCATTGCTATTTCTCAGCTCTTCAATTGTTCCATTAGCTATAATAATCCCTTTATCAATTAGCACAATGCGATCGGAAACTTTCTCGACAACGTCCATCATGTGAGAACAATAAAATATAGTCTTGCCTTCCTGTTTCAACACTTGCAATAGTTCTTTAATCATTATGACCGCGTTTGCATCTAACCCTGACAAGGGCTCATCCAATATTACGATTGAAGGGTTATGAAGTAACCCGGACGTGATCAGCACTTTTTGCCGCATGCCTTTTGAAAAGCTATCCATTCGCTGGTCCAGATTTGACAACAAACCGAAAGAATCAAGCATTTTACTTGAGCGCTCTTCTATGACATCGTCAGAGAGATGATATAGCTTACCAATAAAAGTCAAATATTCCCTGGGTGTAAGCAGATCATAGAGCTCTGCCAGTTCAGGTATATAGCCTATCATTTTTTTTACCTCAAGAATGTTATCCCTGATATTCTTACCATGAATATAAACCTCACCGGTATACTCTTGTATTATGCCACATAAGATTTTTACCGTCGTTGACTTTCCTGCTCCATTCGGACCAATGTAACCTATTATCTGCCCAGGATAAATATCAAGATTTATTCCTGACAGTACATTCTTTTTTCCATAGTTCTTATCAAGATCTCGAATTGTAATTATCGGCTCCATATCTTAATTTAATTTTCCCTCTTTTCTATGCTTTTAATAGCTTGAACGCGTGGCTCCATTGATTACGAATAAAGCCTGGGATGCACCATAAAATGCATAAAGATTCTATTGCCTTTGCCGCGGTAACTTTCCCCATATCCTCGACCTCCCATCCAAACAAGTCTAAAATAGCATTTACTTCCATTTTTGCATTCTCATTATTACCACAGATAAACATTGTCGGCTTTCCTTCTTTAAATTGCGGATTGACCATAAATGTGTTTCCAACACTGTTGAAAGATTTTACAAAATGAGCTTCAGGAAATCTCTCCTGGAGTATCTCCATCAATGATTCATCTTTATTAGTAAAGAATCTTATTACGCCATCTTCTGGTGGAACCTCATCGATCGGGTTGGTTGTATCAATTATTGTCTTTCCACTAATATTTTGGGGACCAGCCATCTCAATAACCTCCGTCGCTGCACTACCTAATACGGCAAGCACAATAATATCACCAAACTTAGCCGTCTCTTCGAAGCCACCAACATTGGCGTACTTACCTCCCTTTTCTTTCCACTCAGCCAACTTGGTCATATCTCGTGTGCCAAGCATTACATGGTAGCCATGCTTTAAAAACCCGTCTCCCAGGGCCTTTGCCACAGCACCCGATCCAAGTATACCAATTTTTTTCATTTGAACTTATTTTCATAGCAATGTAGTAGTAAATCATGAATTTTAGCTCCCCTGGCTCTATCTCCGTAGATATTTTTAATCGAAAGTTGAAGACAGTAATTTTAAGTGGATTTTTCTTATATGTTTTTCAAAAAAAACTAGGAATACCCAACTAAATGCCTTTGTTTACAGTCTTATTAGTAGCTTAACATTCTGTTTTAACACTTTATTAATGAGATAATACCTATGAAAAAGCTCATTTTTCTTTCGTCCTTACTTACCCTTGTTTGCCTTTCTCTAGTTCCTATGAAGGCAAAAGCATCGCACGGTGGTGGTGGTGAGTTGATCTATCAGTGGATCAGTGACTCCACTTACCGGTTCTTTTTTAAGTTCTATAGAGACTGTACGGGTATTCCACCAAATGGAACTGAGCCTTTATGCGCGGTACCCTCCGCTAATTGTACCAATGCTACTGGTTTTACTACCACCATGCAACCATGGGCAGGCACATTACCAGGTGGCGGACAGAATGGTTCTCCGCTGAGTTCCGGTTGTGCAGGACCCACCTATCAAACAAGATGTACAAACGCAAACTCACAGGTACCGGGTTTTGAAGAGCACTGGTTCTCGGCAATCATTTCGATCTCGCAATGTAATTTCTGGACATTCTCTGTCTCGGTGGGGGCGAGGAATAATGCCAATAACATAACTGGCTCAGGAAATATATACCTGCAAACAACGTTCAATAACCTGTTCTTCCAAGGTAATTCATCCCCGTATTTTTCGATAAAACCGATCCCGTATGTGTGCGTCAATTCGCCATTCTCCTATAATAACGGAGCCGTGGATCCCGATAATGACTCCCTGGTTACAGACGTCGTCCGGCCGCAGATAGGAGCATGTGGCGGCACTAACCAGTTTGCGGGTATGTTTGCTGCCTTCTCCACCGTTAATAATCCGTTTGCTACCGGTAATACTTTTGTGATCAATCCTCAAACGGGGCAGATGAATTTTACTGCCACACAAACAGGGCCTCAAGCGCTGGCTACACGTGTTAGGGAGTTTAGAAGTGGATTCCTTATAGGTGAGATCATGCGTGACGTACAGGTGCAGGTAATGAATTGTAGCTCAATAGTTCCGATCTTAACACCAATAGGCAGTTCTGTTATCGGTGGTAACTATTCCAATAATCGCATTAATGGTTGCGTGAATCAGCCACTGAATTTCTGTTATGATATTAAGTCGCCGGATAATGGCGCTATATTGAAAGCCAGCGATAACCATTTGCAGTCGTTACCGTCAGCTACCGTTACCTATAGTGCACAAGCTAAAGATTCTATACGAGGCTGTTTCTCATGGACACCGGGCCCTAATGATACCGGTTCGAAAGGGTATATCGTTACTGTGCTTGACTCTACCTGTCGTCCTCCGGGCATCCTGTTGTATTATACCATCAGTGTACCTATTTATATATGGGCGCCTACCAGGGTAACTGCCAATGATACGAATGTGTGTCCGGGTACACCAGCTTATCTTGCTGTTTTTGGTGGCGATAATTTCCAATGGTCAGTATTACCGGGCGGTGATGGTTTAGGCTCTCTTAATAATCCTAATATCTATAACCCGGTTGCAAAACCATATTCTACCACAACATACGTAGCTACTTCAACGGTTAACCCATATTGCGGCTCTGCCACAAAAGATACGATCACGATCCATTCACTGGATGCGCCAAGGTTTACCAAACATGGTGACACCATCACTTGTCCGCATAACCCGGTGATGATCGATCTTAAACCGACACCTCCATCCGGCGTTACTTATACGTATAAATGGAAGGCCAGTACTAATCCTAAATATCTGAACAACGATACCATATCTAATCCTATATCTAATCCTTTTGCCGACGTAACCTATACCGTGGTATTGGGAACTACTGCCAGTCCTTGTAAAGATTACGATACGGTTTATGTAGATGTACTTGATGGCTACCTGATAGAAAATATTGACACTGCTATCTGCGAAGGCTCATCAGTTCAGATAAGAGCGACCGGTGATTCCAGGTATTCTTATACATGGGTTCAGGATCCCCTTTCCAACTCTACCCTGTCCAGTGGTTTTGTACTGCAGCCGCTTATCTCACAAGGTGCTATCGGTAAATATTATTATTCTATGAAAGCCTCATTCCCTAACTGCCAGGATAGCGTTTCCGGTTTCACCATTGAAACACAGCCTATTCCTACAGTAAGCGTAGATGATGATTCTAAGATATGCTTTGGTGATACACTCAAACTGCACGGACTGGTAACCCCGACTTACCCTTATGCCCTGAAATGGACACCGGGTGCTGCTTTGGACAACGACGCCATTGCAGGTCCTATCTTCAATGCTAAACAAGTAGGTCCGCAGACGCTTAAGTTCGTAGCGGCTTCTTCAGCAGGTTGTTCTGATTCTGATGAAGTAACACTGACTGTTTTCTCTGCTGATTTCATGACCATTTCTAATGATACGGCTATCTGTTCAGGTGATTCTATACAACTGCACCTGACTACTACAGGTATCAAAAACTTCAAATGGAATCCCGATATCAACATCAGCAACAAGCAAAATCTTGATCCTTACGTATGGCCGGCTGCTACAGAGTACTACAAGGTATTTGGTTTAGATACCAACCTGTGTACAGATACTGTGGTGGTAAAAGTTACAGTGAAGCCTAATGCCACACTGGACATGCCGGATTCTGTAAGGATATACCCCGGGGATGCGTATCATATACAGCCGGGAGGAAACTGCCTGTATTACAACTGGTTCCCTCCACTGGGATTGAATAAGACCAATATATCCAATCCTATAGCTAAACCGGATGTGAACACACGTTATATCGTAAATGCGCGTACCGAAGAAGGTTGTAAGGTGACCGATTCTATCAATGTGATCGTGATACCTGACAGCTATATCGACATACCTAATGCATTCTCTCCGGGTTCAGGACCTAATGGTAAACTCAAACCTGTGCACCTGGGTACAGCTACACTCAAGAGCTTTACGGTGTACAACAGGTGGGGTGCCAAGATGTTTGAAACAAAAGACCTTGACGCAGGATGGGATGGATCTTTCAATGGTGAACCTCAGCCCATCGGTGTCTATGTCTACAGCATCGAAGCTGTTACACCGGCTGGAAAAGCATTCAGCAAACAAGGTAACGTTACACTGATCAGATAATATTAACAGATTATATTAAAATAAAGATCCCTTGAATACTCAAGGGATCTTTATTTTATACTCGTAATTAAAGCTGTAAGTGATAATATAGTTTTAAATTGCTGTAATTTTTCAACACCTTGATGTTGTAGCCCAGTGAAAATACATGAAAAGCAGAATCCTTTTTAAAGTATCCATTCTCATAGCAGTATTTATTACACTATTCAACTCTTCTTTTGCAAATGCAGGCGGAGAAATTTCCTATCAGTGGCTCAGCGACTCCACATACAGAGTTTTTTTTAAATACTTTCGAAATTGCTCAGGGCCTGCAGAACCAGACAGCCAATACCTATGCATTTACAATAGCTGCAATTCCGTTTCGACTACTGTAACTATGTTTAAATCGACCGGAACCCTGATCAATGGAAATGCCAACGGCAGCAATATAATTTCAAACTGTCCTGGTTCGCCAACAAGCTGCCAAAACATCTTATCTACAATTCCGGACTATAGAGAATGGTGGTATACCGCTACTATCACTATTTCTCGTTGTAACTTCTGGAGATTTGCGACATGGATAACATCCAGGTCTTCCAATAATAACCTCAATGGCGGTGGCGCTCTTTACGTAGAAGCTGCGTTTAACAACCTCGCATTTCAGGGTAATTCTTCACCATACTTTTCTATAGCACCAATTCCCTTCGTATGCAACAACCAATATTTTACATACAACAATGGTGCGGTTGATCCAAATAACGACTCTCTCGCAACAGAGATTGTAAATCCACTATCGGGCAATAATTGCAGCACAGCACCGACTAATATCGGCTTCAACCCAGCGTCCCCATCTTTTTCAATACCTAACAATCCTATACAAACAAATAACAGTTTTGTACTAAACTCCGCAACAGGAGAAATCAATTTTACCCCCTCGGCATCTGGCACATCAGCTTTAGCAATAAAGGTCAAGGAATATCGCAACGGCTTACCTGTAGGTTATGTAATGCGTGATGTACAAGTACAGGTACTAAATGGGTGTACAACGACTCCACCAACATTGACCGTCAATTCAACAACAATTAACGGTGGCAATTATTCAAACAATGTTATGAAAGGGTGTATCGGGCAACAGCTTTCTTTTTGCGTTGATATAAAGTCAGCTGATACTGCATCTATTTTAAAAGCATCAGACAACCATTTATTGTCAATACCAACAGCAATACTTAGCTATTCCCACCTAAATGACGATTCTGTGCGTGTGTGTTTTTCCTGGACACCTTCGGCCATAGACACAGGATTAAGATCTGTTATTATTAGCGTTAAGGATTCAACATGTAAAGCTCCTGGCTATTTACCAAATTATGCTTTTACAATTCCTATTTTTATTTGGCCGGCTGTGAAAGTCTTTAACGATGTCAGCATTTGCCCTGGCACTTCAGTAACGCTGCATGCTCAAGGCGTAGGGAGCTTCTTATGGAATACATTACCCGGAGGCTCCACTGTCAGTAGCATGAGCTGTACTTTATGTCCGGACCCGATTGTTCAACCTACGCTTACAACATCTTATTATGCTGAGTCGCTATTAATACCTTACTGTACTAACAGGTTTGATACAGCAACTGTTACAATCCTGCCAATACCGCAATTTTCACCACTAAAAGACACTACCACTTGCCCAAATACACCGATATTACTAGACTTGAAAACAACTCCACCTGTAGGATCAACATACAAATATCAATGGTCACCTGCAACAGCGTTAAGCAATGATACAATATCAAATCCAATTGCTAATCCACAGACCACCACCACCTACACTATCATTATTAACGTAGTTGGCAGCCCTTGTTTCAGCTACGACACAGTTAATGTAAAAGTTTTGAAAGGATTCCAAATAGTAACACCCGACACAGCTATTTGCCTTGAACAAAGCCTCAACCTCGTTGCTGTGGGAGACACCAGTTATAAATACTTATGGTCAACAACTTCAGGAGCAAATATAATTCCCAATAATACGCTAACGACATTCGTTAATCCATTTGTACTTGGAAACTTTACCTACATTTTAAAAGGCACCTATCCGGGTTGCATCGACAGCATTGACTCTGTTCATATTGATGTTCAGCCCTACCCCGATGTTTTGGCAGGCAATGATATAAGGATTTGCACAGGAGCATCTGTGCAAATAAAAGGCTCTGTAACACCTGCCACATATCCATATTTGGTAAAATGGAACCCAATTATAGGCTTAAACAATCCGGGCATAGCAGATCCTGTTTTTACGGCGAATACAATTGGAACAGACACATTCACGCTCTATGCATCATCCACCGCCGGATGTACTGATTCCGACAAGGTAGTCATCACCGTTTTCTCAAGCGAATTATTAACAATTACATCAAAAGACACCTCCATATGCTCAGGAGATTCTATTCAATTACATATTTCCGGAAACGGCCTGAAAACATTTTCTTGGTTTCCTAATTTTAACATCAGTGATCCACGTTCTTATGACCCATATGTTAAACCAGTAGGTACACGAACTTATATTGCCAGGGCTGCTGATGAGCATTCATGTACCGATACCGAATCAATAACAATCACAGTGAAACCGGCAGCTGTCATCTATCTTCCTGATTCTGTGGTTCTTTATCCGGGGGATTACTACCACTTGGAGCCTCAAGGCAATTGCTTGTATTTTAATTGGCTGCCGGAACGCGGCTTGAACAACAATAAAATATCCAACCCTATAACCAAACCCGACAGCAATACGCGCTATGTAGTAACCGGTAAAACTGAATTTGGTTGCAGCACCAAAGACTCTATAGACATTATACTGTCGCCAGATAGTTATATCGATGTACCAAATGCTTTTGTCCCGAATTCAGACAGGAACTTCATCTTCAAACCTGTACATCTTGGAAAAGTAAGCTTAAAAAGTTTTTCCGTTTACAACAGATGGGGAACAAAAGTTTTCCAAACAGCTGACATTAACGAAGGTTGGGACGGGAAATTCAATGGCGAACTACAACCAATGGGGGTATATGTATACACTATTGAAGCCACCACTTTTTCCGGTAAAAAATTCACTATGTGCGGAAATGTAACTCTGATTAGATAAGGTCCCTCCGTTTATTAACTATTAGAAATTCTGTAGTTTTCCATTTCTTTTTTTTGGTAATTAGCAATAAATATTTGCTATCCAAACCAACCCATTTCGAGTCCTTTCTCGTCTTATTTAAAGGACAATAAATAATCTATTTAACTAAAAATTGAACTAATAACTCAATGTTAAAGGCATTCGGCATTTTATCAATTGTTGCTTAAACCTCTAAAATAACTGACCCGATGAAAAACTTGAAACTCTATTTACTTATTTTGTTACCCCTTTTGTGGGTCACTTCAGTTCCACTTACTGCAAGAGCATCACATGCAGGTGGTGGCGAACTAATATATCAATGGATCAGCGACTCCACCTACCGCTTCATGTTTAAATTCTATCGCGACTGCACAGGAATTGCTCCCGGCGGCCCATGGGAATTATGTGCCACACCTAATTGCATTCCTGCAAATCCTAACATTACCGGATTTACAACGCAAATGCAGTTGTGGACCGGGGCCCTCCCTGGCGGTGGCGCAAATTGTTCACCGGTCACATCTGGCTGCTCTAATGCAAAAACCAAGTGTGAAAGCACTTCGGTTGACGCCCCTCCAGGATTTCAGGAGTGTTGGTATTCTGCTATCATTTCATTAAGTCAATGCAATTATTGGAGATTTAAAGTGTCAATAAGTGGAAGAAACCTTGCAAACAACATTACGGGAGGTACGGGAAATCTATATCTGGAAACAACATTCAACAATCTATTCTTCCAGGGTAATTCATCCCCGTATTTTTCCATAAAACCCATCCCATATGCCTGTATCAATTTTCCTTTTTCTTACAACAATGGAGCAGTGGATCCAGATAATGATTCCCTCGTAACTGACATTGTCACTCCCCAGTACGAAAGCATAGTTCCTCCACCTTGTCCCCCTAGCCCTCTTCTATGTGGCATGTTTGGCGGCTTCTCTACGGTCAATAATCCATTCGCAACTAATAATACATTTAATATAAACCCACAGACAGGCCAGTTGAATTTTACGGCTGCTCAAAAAGGGCCCCAAACACTCACAACGCGCGTTAAGGAGTACCGACAAGGTTTTTTAATAGGGTACATTATGAGAGACGTGCAGGTGCAGGTAATGGAATGTAGTTCCATTGTGCCAAGCGTTAAACCACTGGAAAAAACAGTAATTGGAGGTAACATTGTGAACGGTCGCGCTAATGGATGTGTTGGACAACAACTAAGTTTTTGCTATGACATAACATCCTCCGATAACCTTGCGGTTTTAAAAGCGGAAGATAACCATGCACAGGCTATCCCGGCTGCAAATATTACTTATAGCACGCAAGGCACCGATTCCATACGAGGGTGCTTTACCTGGACTCCCGGCATCAACGATGTTGGTCTAAAAGGATATATCGTTACAGTTAAAGACTCCACTTGCCGTCCGCCAGGCATAATGTTATACTACACATTTACAATCCCTATCTACATATGGGCGCCTACAAAGGTTGTAGCCAGTGACACTAGCGTGTGTCCGGGTGATCCTGCGTTCCTTTCTGCGAGTGGCGGAGAAAACTTCCAATGGTCTGTATTACCTGGCGGAGACCCTTTGAGTTCACTGACAAATACAAACATTCCTAATCCCGTAGCAAGGCCTAAAGCAACCACATTCTATGTAGCAACATCAACTATTAACCCATATTGTGGTGCAACTACTAAAGACACGATTAGGATCGATGTAATGGATGCGCCAAGGTTTACCAAACATGGTGATACTATCACTTGTCCGCATAACCCGGTGATGATCGATCTTAAACCGACACCTCCATCTGGCGTTACATATACGTATAAATGGAAGGCCAGTACTAATCCTAAATATCTGAACAACGATACTATACCTAATCCTATATCTAATCCTTTTGGCGACGTAACCTATACCGTGGTATTGGGAACTACTGCCAGCCCTTGTAAAGATTACGATACGGTTTATGTAGATGTACTTGATGGCTACCTGATAGAAAATATTGACACTGCTATCTGCGAAGGCTCATCAGTTCAGATAAGAGCGACCGGTGATTCCAGGTATTCTTATACATGGGTTCAGGATCCCCTTTCCAACTCTACCCTGTCCAGTGGTTTTGTACTGCAGCCGCTTATCTCACAAGGTGCTATCGGTAAATATTATTATTCTATGAAAGCCTCATTCCCTAACTGCCAGGATAGCGTTTCCGGTTTCACCATTGAAACACAGCCTATTCCTACAGTAAGCGTAGATGATGATTCTAAGATATGCTTTGGTGATACACTCAAACTGCACGGACTGGTAACCCCGACTTACCCTTATGCCCTGAAATGGACACCGGGTGCTGCTTTGGACAACGACGCCATTGCAGGTCCTATCTTCAATGCTAAACAAGTAGGTCCGCAGACGCTTAAGTTCGTAGCGGCTTCTTCAGCAGGTTGTTCTGATTCTGATGAAGTAACACTGACTGTTTTCTCTGCTGATTTCATGACCATTTCTAATGATACGGCTATCTGTTCAGGTGATTCTATACAACTGCACCTGACTACTACAGGTATCAAAAACTTCAAATGGAATCCCGATATCAACATCAGCAACAAGCAAAATCTTGATCCTTACGTATGGCCGGCTGCTACAGAGTACTACAAGGTATTTGGTTTAGATACCAACCTGTGTACAGATACTGTGGTGGTAAAAGTTACAGTGAAGCCTAATGCCACACTGGACATGCCGGATTCTGTAAGGATATACCCCGGGGATGCGTATCATATACAGCCGGGAGGAAACTGCCTGTATTACAACTGGTTCCCTCCACTGGGATTGAATAAGACCAATATATCCAATCCTATAGCTAAACCGGATGTGAACACACGTTATATCGTAAATGCGCGTACCGAAGAAGGTTGTAAGGTGACCGATTCTATCAATGTGATCGTGATACCTGACAGCTATATCGACATACCTAATGCATTCTCTCCGGGTTCAGGACCTAATGGTAAACTCAAACCTGTGCACCTGGGTACAGCTACACTCAAGAGCTTTACGGTGTACAACAGGTGGGGTGCCAAGATGTTTGAAACAAAAGACCTTGACGCAGGATGGGATGGATCTTTCAACGGTGAACCTCAGCCGATCGGTGTCTATGTCTACAGCATCGAAGCTGTTACACCGGCTGGCAGAATACTGAACAAAAAAGGAGATGTGACTTTAATACGATAAAATATATACAATAAAAAGGAGATATTATTTAATATCTCCTTTTTATTGTATATCAAGCGCTATTTGATGTCGTTTTCCAGAAAAAAAGCTTTTTACCCAACTCTTTTGTTAAAAAAAATGTCTTCACAGTACAGAAATATTATTATCTTTCGCCTGAATTTCTTTTATTTAAATAATCTAATATTTAGTGTTTTCAAAAACACCTATATGGTCAATAAATTTATTCAACTCCGCCGACTATTTGCAATCACATTAGTGCTTTTGCTGTCACATTCTGCAAAGCTACTCGCTTGTCACTTTGCTGCAGCAGACATTTGTGTGAAATATGCAGGACCCAAATCCGATAATTGCAATAAAGCACAACCGACACTAGAGTACGATGTCTACGTCGTTGTTTACAATGCATGCCAGACTTGTTTTGGCGAAATAGGAGGAACACTAAGTGGTGTTACTGCACGTTCAGTTAATGCAGGTGGAACTACCTATACATTGGGTGGGGCCGATCCAAATTTCCCCATTATGGTGGACTCAAATTGGAAGACATATCCTGCGCTGCCTGCAACAGATTCTAGCGTTAGTACATTTGGCAAACAACCTTGGCCTAAAAAAGATACCATACATTTCCTTTGCCCCAATTTTGCTAAAGTGAATAGCTGTGCAAATATTGGCCAAACAGGATCACCGCAGGATGCCGATAAATATCCCGCTTACAAGCGTACTGTTTTTAAAGCTCGTATAATACTTCCTTCGAGACAAACTGACTGGAAATTCCAGATACCGGGTCAGTTCAGTGCCAGGAACAATAGCAACCTTACCGGTTGCGGCAATATCTATGTTGAGGCTTTATTGAATAATCTTGACTATCCGGAAAATAGCACACCGTTTTTCGCAGAAAATCCGCTCCCTTATATTTGTGTGAACCAACCTACAGTTTACCTGAACGACCCCCGCGATATCAATGCATATGCGCAGCAGGTAAATGAATATATTATTACAACACAACAGCTACCATGGGCCGGCGCTACACCTAACCCTACACAATGTGGTTACCAGACAGGCTTTAGTGTTACTGATCCTATCGGTTCTGCAGCAACTAATCCTTATAAGCTGAACCAGATAACAGGTGCTGCAAGTTTCACTCCGCAGAATGTAGGGCAATACGTATTCGGTTTCCGCGCCGATATGTATGAAAAAGGCTCAAACAAATTAATGGGTTATGTTTGGCGAGACGTACAGGTAAACGTATTACCATGTTCTGCGCCTCCTCCTCCTATCATTGATTCTCCAATAAATATTGCGAAAGGAAAACTCTTACAAACGCCGAATGGCCAGGCGGTAGTTACTTGTCCGGGGGCTAACGTTACTTTTGATGTTACTTCCACTAGCCCGGATCCTACGCATACTTTGTACATGTACACCGAGAATGACCCGGTAGGTGCTAACTTCTTTGTTCTTAATAATGGAACCGCAGCCCCTGTGGGTACATTCAACTGGACGCCGGGCACATCTGATATGGGTGAACACGTAATTACTGTAAAAGTTGACGATTCAACATGTAATACAGGTCAGCCTATCATTCTTAAGAACTCCCTTGTATTCCGCATTAAAGTAGTTCCGGGACTTAACGCCGGACGTAATCAGGCTATCTGTAAAGTCAATGGAACAGAAAGACAATTATTTGTGGAAGGCGCCGAGGAGTTGAAGATACAATGGCAATTGCTTAATGGTTCTACAGACGGCTTAGATAGTCCATTCACGAACCATCCAAAAGTAAAACCTACGACCACTACAGATTATGTTGTATTTACAAACGACCTTCCAGATTTTCCGGCGTGTGTAACTAGAGATACTGTATCTGTATATATAGATACATTCAACACTGTTGATGTATTCCCTAATAACCCGATAGTAATGTGCCGCCCCGACTACCTGCAATTAGATACGAAAGTTACCGGTACGGGGCCTGTTTCTAATATGCCATGTGGATTGAATAACGGCACTAATCCTCCTTGCTTGAAACCTGATAGTACAAGGATATACGGAGCGTTATCGATGGGTTCTATTGCTTATGATGCAGAGGATAAAGGTGCTCCGCTGATGCCAAACAATGTGAGAACGACCAAACAACAGTTCCTCATTCTCAACAGAGAAATGAGAGAATACGGCATGCTTTCTTCTACTTTGAAAGGAATAGGTTTTGATGTAAAAGCTCCTTCTT